>CEVA01063092.1_pt1 | contig 30907 bp, 28 predicted proteins | sample 361521 | NCBI WGS metagenome assembly CEVA01 (sample SAMEA2622823, study PRJEB7988) | marine metagenome | isolation source: saline water (ENVO:00002010), including | reverse complement strand
ACCGAGGAAGAGGAACCCGTCCTGGTCCAGTAAGACCCAGTTGAAACCTACCATAATGAAAAAGAGGGCCCCAAACGGGGCCCTCTTTTCTTTTATCGACGTTTACCTGCCGCCTAGTTGGCGGTCAGGTCGATGACGTCCGCGCCGCCCTGCTTCCAGGTGCCCGTCTGAGCGGCATCTTTGCCGCCGACGGTGAATGAGACCGTCTTGCCGTTGAAGCTCTGGCCGCTGGGCTGAGCCGCGTTCAGGACGTATTTACCGTCGGCCACCGTGGCCTCGCCGGCGTTGACGGCGTTGGAGACCGGCAACGACAGGGATGCGCTGCCCAACTCGCCGCCCAGGGCTGTGGCGGTTGCCTTTATGGACAGGGTGGACGAATCGGACCCGGCTATCCAGGCGACCACGAGGGTGCCGTCGGGGGCCGGCCTGCCGTCCAGCGTGGCTGTGCCGACGAACACGTTGGGCGGGACGTTGGAGGTTGCGGCTGGGGCAGTGGTCCGTCCCGGCACCTTTTGGGTGTGGGAGAAGGGCGCAACGCTGTCTACAGTCTCCACTCCGCTGACCGAGAAGGTCATGAAGGCAATCTCGGAGTCGTCATTGGTGGTGGCGTTGATGACCACCGTGTCTCCGCCCTTGAACTTGGCGTTGGGAGACGGCTCAGTGATCTTGACGACCACATTGGTGGCCTTCCGCACGATATTCACAGTCACGGAGTCCGTGGCGGTATTGCCCAAGCCGTCACTGGCGGCGGCGGTGATGACCAGGGGCGCTGGCGCCGTATTGGTGTTCGTCCTAGGGACAAAGTAGCGCATGGCGTAGGGCGGGGCCGCGATGGGGGTCTGGGCCACGCCGTCGATGGTGAACACGACGGTGATGGTGCCGGTGCCCTTGACGTCGGCCTGGACGCTGATGGTGTCACCCTCGGCGATGACCTCGGCGCTGCCCGACACCGTGGAACGGCGGGAGCCTCCCGCGCTATCCACGCTGGCTGCCGGACTGGTGATGGACACACCAACATCTGTGGTGCGGGCGACCCGGAGCCGGATGGTGTCCTTGCCCTTCTTCCCGTCTTCATCCAGGGCCGTGGCGCGGACCTCCACCGATGAGACGCCGGTGAGGACCTTGATTTCGGTTGTGTAGGGTGCGGCGGTCAGGGTGGCCACGTCGACTCCGGCCACGGCGAAGGTCACCGATACCACGGCCACGTCATCCTTGGCTTCGGCGGTGACGGTCACCACTTCGTCGGCGGCGACCACTGTGCCGGACGTGGGAGAGGTGATGCTGACCTTGGGCGCCTGGGCGGTGGCAATCTTCTCCGGATTGAGACATTCCTCAGTGACCTGTCTCCGCATGTCGGCGTCCAGGGCCGTGATGGTGGTGGCCCGATCCCCGGCGATCTTCCGGGCGCATTCGGAAAGGATCTTGCCCACGCCGCCTCGGCCCCGTCGCTCCTCCTTGGTCTCCTTAAAGGTGCGGACGGTGTCCAGCACGAATTCCTTGAAGCCGCTCCCGGCGTTCTCAGCGGTCCTTTCCAGCCGCTTTTCCTGCAGGTCTTCCCGCTTCTTTCTCAGGTCATCCAAGACACCGATCTTCAGCGGGTCTTCGGTCTGGGCTTGGGCCAGGCGGTCCAGGCGTTCGTCAACCATCTTGGCCTTGATGAAGCTGCGCACCACCTTGCCGGTCTGACCCTTGCCAGCGGCCCGCACCAGCAGGACGATGGCCTCGCCCTTCTCGATACCGGCGCCCTGGCCGGCGTGCCTGGTCAGAGTGCCGTCCTCGTCCAGGGTGGTCAGGTCCTCGCCTTCCTTATCGGCGGCGATGGTCCGCTTGTGTTCCCGGGTGGCTTTGTAGGGAATGACCGTGAGCTTGACGGCGGTCAGCGGCTCGACGGTGACTATTCCGTTCTCGTCGGTGATCCTCTGGTCGGCCAGGCCGGCGATCTTGTACTCCGGTTCCGGTAGGTCAGCCAGGGCCACGTCCCGGTCGGGAGGGTTGCTGATCATGGTGTTCTCAGGCACGAAAAGTTCAAAAAGCTGGCCCTTTGATTCGATGGTCAAGGACAACTCGGTTGCCGAGACGACGGTCCCGGTGAAGCCTCTGCCGATGGTCCGTCCTTCCTGGGCGGAAGCGGCACCGGCCGACACGGCCAGGAGCAGTACGGCAACGAGGGAGGCTATCAGGGCTATGCCCAGCCTGGGTGTGGAAACTCTTTTCATTTGGAAGGCCTGAATTAACTGTGACACGGGGACACCTGTCCTTTGGATTTGTGGAGAAGACGCGTGCGGCCTCTGTTAATAGCTACGGTTTGGCTGGTCTGTCGGATGGTTACGGGACGTAGAGCGCCACCAGGACCTGGTCCATCTGTTCTCCGCTGGCCACGCTGGTGACTACCTCGATGATGTTGGGGCCCTCTTCCAGGGTTACGTCCAGGGAGAACTCGCCATCGATATTTGGCTCTACGATGGTGTCGTTGATGGTCACCACCGCGTCCACCCGGGTGCGGCCCGTTACTGTCAGGGTGCCCGACTCGGTGAATATTTCGGTCTCGGTGGGCTCGATCATCTGGAGGAAGAGTTCGCCCTCGGTGGCAACCTGGGTTTCAGCAGGGACCGGGGTCGGCGGTACAGCGGTGGCGGTGGGAGCCGGGACTTCGACGGTGGTGGCCGGGGTCTCGCCCTCGGCGGGTCCAGCTGTTTCTTCATCGCCGCCGCCAATGATGCAGCCCGTGAGGCCAAGAATAAGCAGTCCTAGGAAGACCGGGAAAAGTAGTTGTTTGCTCATAGCCAAGATTTTATCTCTGGTCCGGTAATAATTGGTGTGGATCAGGCTGGAGTTCCCAAGGGCTATATCCCTGGCCCAGGACCTGACTCCGGGTGCGACTTTTGCCAAACTATATGCTCGGGCACGAGGAGTTTTACAGCAAACCGTTTTTCCCGGCCGATCGCCGCAGTTTTGGGTCCTTGGGTGTGGCATAATTCCCCATTCCATCATGCCAAAACGGAAGGGGGCGAGCTCCCCGCCCTATATGCTCACCCCCGGGAGCAACAACAGCGGTCGAATAGACTATATGCCCCGGGCATGACAACCGCGCTTCCCTCGCTCCTTGTATAATCCAGGCCAGCCACGCCGAACAGCAACTGGAGAAGAAAATGGCAACCACCCACACCGCCATCGGCCGGTCCATTCCCAGGGGAGAGGGTCCGGACAAGGTAACGGGCAAGGCGGAGTATGCCGCCGACGTCTCCCTGCCTGGCATGCTCTGGGGCAAGGTGCTCCGCAGCTCCTACCCCTACGCGAAGATCGTCAGCATCGATACCTCCCAGGCAGCAGCTCTGCCGGGCGTCCATGCCGTGGTCACCGGGGCGGACATTCCAGAGACGCGGGTGGGACGGCGGCTGATCGACATGCCCGTGCTGGCCCAGGGCGTGGTGCGGTTCGTCGGTGAGAAGGTGGCTGCGGTGGCGGCGGAAGACCCGGACATCGCCGACGAAGCACTGCTGCTGATTGACGTGGTATACGAGGAACTGGACCCCGTCTTCGACGCGGAAGAGGCCATGGGGCCCGACGCATCGACCCTGCACCCGGAGATGGAGTCCTATCCCGGCCTGCCCCAGCCGCCGTCGGACATCAACAACGCCTTCGCCCACATGACCTGGGGCAAGGGTGATGTGGATGAAGGCTTCGCCCAGTCCGATGTGATTGTCGAGCACACCTTCAACGCCCAGTTGATGCACCAGGCGTACATCGAACCCCACGCCTGCGTGGTCAGCGTGGAAGACTCGGGCCAGGTGCAGGTCTGGGTCAACAACAAGGACCCCTACATGCTGCGGGACCAGCTGGCCAGCGTCTGGGGCATGGCCGCCGAGAACATCGTGCTCCATCCCTGCCGAATCGGTGGCGATTTCGGCGGCAAGGGCTCCTTCATGGACGTGCCCCTTTGCTACTACCTGTCCAAGAACGCTGGCCGCCCGGTGAAGATGGTCATGGACTACATCCAAGAGCTGATGGCCGGCAACCCCCGTCACCCGGCGGTGATGACCATCAAGACCGGTGTGAAGCGGGACGGGACCATCATGGCACGCCAGGCCAGGGCGGTCTTCGACAGCGGCGCCTACGGGGCCTTCAAGCCCACGGTCTACCTGCGGGGGGCCGACCACCTGTGCGGCGTCTACAACATCCCCCACGCCCAAATCGACAGCTATACCGTCTACACCAACAACGTGCCCCGGGGCCACATGCGCAGCCCCGCCAAGCCCCAGGTGGTCTTCGCCGTGGAGTCCCACATGGACATGGTGGCCCAGGAATTGGGCATGGACGCCCACGAGTTCCGGCTGAAGAACGTCATGCGTGACGGCGACGCCTCGCCCATCGGCCGCCATTGGCGGAGGATCAAGGCCGAAGAAACGTTGATGGCGGCCGCCGAGGCCACTGGTGTGGGTAAGCCCATGCCGCCCAACACGGGCCGGGGCATGGCCATGACCGACCTGGTCCAGGGCGCGGGGCAGTTCGCCGCCAAGATCGGACTCAGCGACGAAGCCAACCCCCAACTGCACATGGCCTTCTGGGACACGGGTACCGGATCCCACACCGTGCTGCGTCAGATGGTGGCCGAGGAACTGACCCTAGACACCGAGGACGTGGAGATCGTCCTGGAAGACACGGCCCACATGCCCTACAGCTCGGGCTCGGGCGGCAGCCGGGTGACCTACACCGCCGGAAAGGCGGTGGTGGGCGCGGCCCAGGAGCTGCGGGCCAAGCTCATCGAGGCGGCTTCACCCCTGCTGGACGCGCCCGAGGAGCAGGTGAGCATGGAGGGCGGACGGTTAGTGGCGGCGGAGCGCAGCGTGACGATAGCCGAGGTGATGCGGGCCACGGGCGGCGACGGACTGGTCGGCGAGACCAGCGTGGCGCCCGTGGGACCAGACATCACATCCTTTTGCACCCAGGTGGCCGAGGTCACCGTGGACACCGAGACGGGCCAGGTGACGGTGAACAAGGTGATTAGCGTCCACGACACGGGTGCCATCCTAAACCCGCTGAACCACCAGGGACAGGTTGAGGGCGGCCTGATTCAGGGCCTGGGCTACGCTCTCATGGAGGAATTGAAGCTGGAGGAGGGGAGCATCTCCACCCTCAGTTTCGGCGATTACAAGATACCAACTTCGGCCGACGTCCCCCAGATGGAGACCATCTTGATCGAGGATGAGGAAGGCCCCGCCCCCTACGAGAGCAAGGGCATCGGCGAGAGCAGCAACATCCCCATCGCCGGGGCCATCGCCAACGCCGTCTACGACGCCGTCGGCGTCCGCATCACCGACCTCCCCATCACCGCCGACAAAGTTCTGGCGGGGCTGCGGGCAAAGGGCGGGTGATATTTCGAAGCAGTCCCGCTGAATTAGCACATCCCTAATGAACATATTTTGTGTGTATAATATATGTGACTAAATTTGTGGAGGGCCTGCATTGTGCGTACGCATGTGGTCTTGCCTGAAGAACTTGTAAACGCCGTTGACGCTCAGGCGGGCAAGGGGAAGCGCAGCCAGTTCATCGAGGACGCGATAAGGGAGAAGCTGAAAAGAGATATTCTCCTATCTGCCCTTGAAGTCACCGCGGGAATTCTTTCTGCCGAAGACCATCCCCATTGGGGCACAGGCGAACAGGCGGACTCCTGGGTCAGGGAATCTCGACAGCGGAGTGACTGGCGGCTAGAACGATTCCAAGATGGCTAGTTATCTCTTGGACACCACTGTGTTGATCGATTACTTGCGTGGCCGATCAGTGGCCGTAGAACTACTGAATACCCTGGTCAATCAAGGTCATCAGATTGGGGTGTGCTGCATCAGCGTCGCCGAACTCTACGCGGGGGTAAACGAGGCGCAGCGGGCCGGAGCAGATCGCCTGATTGATGCCCTGGACTACCGTGAAGTATCACGGGAGATAGCCAAAGAGGCGGGCCGGTACCGGTATGAGTTCGCTCGGCGGGGTTCTGTTCTCTCGACCGCCGATACGCTGGTGGCAGCAACCGCCATCGCCTATGGTTCGGTCCTGCTAACGGCGAATGCCGGGGATTTCCCAATGGAAGAACTTGAACTGTTGGGACACCGTTAGTCGACGCTCGGCTTTCCCGATTCCAGGCGTCCCCGGAATCCGCGAACGAAGGACATCAGGTACGTCCACCCTCTGTGCTACGATTGCGGCGAGCGCGACTGTTCGGGCAAGGTTGCACCACAGGAGAACCATGAACGACGAGGCTGCGAAGAAGGACCTGAGAGAGGCCGTTTCCGAGTATGAGAAGCGGCTGTCGGATACTCTGGCGCGGCAGGCCAACCCCAGGGAAGCGCCGGAGACCAGCTATGGGATGCCGCTTAAGTCGGTCTACACGCCCGAGGACGGGGCTGGACGGGAGTACCTGGAGGATCTGGGCCTGCCCGGTGACTACCCCTTCACCCGGGGTATCCGGCCCGACATGTACCGGGGACGGCTCTGGACAATGCGCCAGTACGCCGGTTTTGACACGGTGGAGGAGACCAACCTGCGCTTCCGTCACCTCTTGGAGCAGGGCCTGGGCGGGATGAACGTGGCCTTCGACCTGCCCACCCAACTGGGCATGGACCCGGACCACCCCCAGGCGGCCAGCGAAGTGGGCAAGGTAGGCATCGCCTGCCCTTCCCTCCGGCAGATGGAACAGCTATTCCAGGAACTGCCCCTGCAGCAGGTCACGCCGTCGCTTACCGTCAACGCCTCGGCCCAGTCGGTGCTGTCCATGTACCTGGTCACCGCCCAGAACCAGGGCATACCCTTCGACCAGATCGGCGGCACCACCCAGAACGACATCCTCAAGGAGTTCATCGCCAGAGGGAACTACGTCTTCCCGCCGGGCCCGTCCCTGAAGATGGCCGTTGACCTCTTCGAGTACTGCGGCCAGCACGTTCCCCGGTGGAACTTCATCAACATCTGCGGCTACCACGTCCGTGAGGCCGGCTCCAGCCTGGTGCAAGAACTGGCCTTCGCCTTCGGCAACGCCCAGGCCTACCTGGACGAGGCCATATCCCGGGGCATGGACATCGACGATTTCGCCCCGCGCATCGCCTTCAATTTCAGCGTGTTCAACAACGTGCTGGAAGAGGTGGCCAAGTTCCGGGCCGCCCGACGCATGTGGGCCCGCATGGTCAAGGAGCGATACGGGGCGAAGAACCCCCGGTCCATGACCTTCCGCACCGGCGCGGGCAGCGGCGGCAGCACCCTGGTGGCCCAACAGCCCGAGAACAACGTGGTGCGGGTCACCCTACACACCGTCATCGCCGCCATGGCCGGGGTGCAGTCCATGCACACGGCGTCCATGGACGAGGCCCACGCCCTGCCCTCGGAGGAAGCGGCCACCCTGGCCCTGCGCACCCAGCAGATCGTGGCCTACGAGAGTGGTCTGGCCGACGTCATAGACCCCCTGGGCGGCTCCTACTACGTGGAGAACCTCACCGATCAGATTGAGGAGCAGGCCGAGGAATACATGAAGCGCATCGAGGAGCGCGGCGGCATGCTCAAGGCCATCGAGTCTGGCTGGGTGGTTCAGGAGATCGCCGACGAGTCCTACCGCTTCCAACGGGAGGTGGAGCAGGGCCAGCGGGTGATCGTGGGCATGAACCGCTTCACCAGGGAGGAAAAGCCGTCCTTCGAGTTCCACCGCCCCGACCCCAATGTGGCGAAGAACGTCACCGCCGATGTGGTGAAACTCCGCGAGGAACGCGACGAGAAGGCACTGTCCCGGACCCTGGACGACCTGAAAGGCGCCGCCCACGAAGGGGTGAACCTGATGCCGGCGACCCTGGAGGCCATTCGGGCCCAGGCCACCGTCGGCGATGTCAGTGGCGCCCTGCGTGAGGTCTTCGGCGAATGGACCGCCCCAACCCAACCGTAGCGAGTTATAGATGCTTGACCTGCTGATAACCAACGGACTGGTAATCGACGGCTCCGGCAGCCCCGGATTCTTCGCCGCCGTGCTGGTGGAGGGCGACACCGTCACCATCCAGCGTGGCGACGTGTACCACCTGGGAGCCGCGCGGACCATCGACGCCGCGGGTTACGTGGTCTGTCCGGGGTTTGTGGACCTCCACTCCCACGCCGGCCTGACCATCCTGGGCGAACCCCACCACGACCCCAAAGTGAGGCAGGGCGTGACCACTGAACTGGTGGGTATCGATGGAATCTCCCACGCGCCCTTCAAGACCCGCGAGGAGCTGGAACGCTACATCTGGCTGGACTCGGGGCTGAACGGCTACCCGCCCCTGCCCGCCGACTGGCTGACCGTGGCCGACCTTTTGGCCAAGTACGACAACTCGGTGGCCATCAACATGGCCTACATCTTGGGCAACTCGCCGGTGCGCATCTGGAGCGTGGGCTGGGAGGACCGGCCCGCCACCGACGCCGAGATGGCCGACATGAAATCGGTGGTCCGCGAAGCCATGGAAGAGGGGGCCTGGGGGCTTTCCACAGGCTTGGACTACCCGCCCGGCGCCTACGCCAGCACCGAAGAGCTTGCCGAGTTGGCCGGTGTGGCGGCGCGGTTGGGTGGCCACTACCACACCCACACCCGGGCCAATCTTCGCGCCAAGGGACTGCTGGCCCCCTGGGAGGAGGCCTTAGAGATTGGCCGGGGCGGCGACTGCCCGGTGCACCTGACCCACTACCGCCAGTCCGCTCCCGGCGTGGGCAGCCACCTGGACTACCTGGGCCTGGTGGAGGACGCCCGCGACGAAGGGATGGACGTCACCTTCGACTGCTACACCTATCCCTACTCGGGGACCACGGTGACCATCGGCCTGCCCCACTGGGCCAAGGACGGCGGCCCGGAACGGTTGATGGAGGCGCTCAAGGACTCGGACGACCGCCAGCGCATGAAGAAGGATCTGTCCCGGGACCGGCTGGAGAACAACTGGGTGACCAACTTCACCCAGCCCCAAAACCAGATATACGACGGCAAGCTGATCACCGACATCGCCGACATGCGGAACCAGGACCCGGCCGACGCCCTCTTCGACCTGCTGATCGAGGAGAACCTGGGCATCTCCACGGTGGGACTGGGCACCAACCCCCAGACCCTCTACGCCTTCGTGTCCCATCCGGCGGGTATGATCGCCAGCGATGCCATCCTGTTCGGCGAGTACCCCAACCCCCGGACCTACGGCTGCTTCCCCATCGTGCTGGCCGAGTTCGTCCGCGCCGAGCAGCACCTGAAACTGCCCGAGGCCATCCGCAAGATGACTTCCTTCCCGGCCCAGAGGTTGGGTCTGCCCGATCGGGGCCTGCTGCGGGACGGGTTCAAGGCCGACATAGTCATCTTCAATCCCGACACGGTGAAGACCCACGCCACCAAGGACGACCCCAAGCACTACCCGGTGGGCATCGACTACGTGATAGTGAACGGCCGGGTGGTCATCGACCAGGGCGAGAACACCATGGAGTTGCCTGGGCGCGGCCTGCGCCGGGGTAGGGCGTCGACCTAACCGCCCAGCCTCTCCAGCAGCCCGTCCACCGCCTTGCAGTCCTTGCAGCCCTTGGCTCCCTCGGGCGGTTGTTCCATGTCCCAGATCTCCCGCGCTTTGCGCAGCAGCGGCGGCAGCAGTTGGGCCTGCCGGAGCGCCACCTCAACCACCCTGGCATGGAAGCCCATGACGAACCCCTGGCTGTCCACCAGGCTGGGTTCCTCCGCCGTTTCCGCGTCCGTGGCGGGCTCCATGTAGACCAGGGCCAGCTTGGACACGGGCGCCAGCCCCTGGCGCTCGGCGATGAGCGCGTAGGCGTTCAGTTGCACCTCGTAGTTGGGGAACATACCTGGACGGTCCGGGTTGTAGCGGGACGTCTTGTAATCGACGATCACGTAGGAATTGTCCCGCAGCCGGAAGATGCCGTCGGCCTCGCCCCTGAGCGTGATGCCCGTCTCCTCGTCCAGGGCCTTGAACTGGGACCAGTGGGGTGGGTCTATGTACTGGCCGGTCTCTCCCAGTTCCGCCAGCCAGGACGGCGCGTGACCCTCCCGGTCGAAGTGGTTGTGGACCAACAGCTTGTTATAGCGGTCGATGCTGCTGAAGATGCCGGGGAAACCCTGGTAGGGCAGGTTCTTGACGTGGAGCCGCACCCAGGCGCAGCGGGCGCAGAAACGGGTGCGGGCGTAGGTGCCCAGTTCCGTGGCCGAGATTGTCGGGCCTGGCGGAATCGCCTCGTCTGGAAACAGCGGCTCTTGGGACATGACCTACCGACCTAGTCGTCTGCGGGAGCGGGCGCCCTACCGTCTGCGGTCCGGTACTCCGGCGGCAGTGCGTCCTCCCAGTCGGGCAGTTGCCTGCGGGAAGAGGATGGCAGCAGGGTGATGCAGGCCACGGCGGTGAAGCTGAGGCAGAAGGACAGCAGGATGGACCAGTCGTAGGTGCCGGTCCAGTCGCGCAGGAACCCGCCCAGCACCGGGCCCAGGGCCATGCCCACGCCGGCCCCGGCCATCTGCCAGCCGTAGGTGGTGCCCGTGGGGGCGTCTCCGTAGTACTGGCGGTTGATGATGGGAAAGGCGGTCATCTCGCCGCCCAGGCCGATTCCGAAGAGCACGGCGAAAATGAAGAATGCCGGCACGCTCTGGGACACCAGCAGTATCAAGAGCGGGAAGGTCTGGGCTGAGAAGCAGACCAGCATCACCGTCTTGGCCCCGAACCGGTCGGCCATCACCGGCGTGCCGAACCGGGTCAGGGTGCTGGTCACGGTGAGCGTGATGTAGACGGCCACTGCGGTGCCCTTGTCTAGGCCAGAGTCGGTGGCCATGGCCACCAGCAGGATCAGGATGATGTTGTGGGCGGCGCAGCCCCAGAAATGGATGCCCACCAGGTTCCAGAAGGCGGTGGTCTTCTGGGCCTGCTTCAGGAATATACGGGTCCGGGTCTTGGCCAGGTCGTTGTTCTGCAGCCGGCGGATGGGTTCGTCCGGAGGAGCCCCATACTGCCGCAGTCCCAGGTCGGCAGGCTCGTTGTAGAAGTACCGGGTCAGGAACAGCAGCAGCGCACCGCCGACTAGTCCCGGCACCCAGAATGTCCAGCGCAGTCCAAAGGTGTCGAAGAGGACGAATACGGTGAGGATGGCGACGGCGGTGCCCATCCCCTGTAGGGCCTGCAACATGCCCATGGCCAGGCCCAGCTTCCTGCGGAACCAGAGTGTCACACCCGAGACCAAGGTGACCTGGAAGGCGGCCATGCCGGCGGCCAGCAGTACGCCGAAGTAGAGGTAGAACTGCCACAGATTGGTCATGGAGCCTGTGAGCAGCATGCCGGCGATGAACAAGAACCCGCCCAGCCACATGACCCGGCGCACGCCGTAACGGTCGCCCAGCCAGCCGGATAGCGGAGCGAGGATACCCGACATAAGCCACTGGATGGTGAACCCTACCGTGATGGCGCCGATGCTCCAGCCGAAGTATTCGGGCTTGTTGAACTCGTCGATGAGGATGCTGGCGGCGAAGCGCATGCCGGAGCTGGTCATCCACATCAGAGAGGCGACGCTGACCACCACCCAGGCGTAATGGAAATTACGCCGGCCAAGGGCGAAACCGGACTGGTTTACTCCGAACCGCAACAATCGGGGCCTCCAAAGCAGGGGCACATTGTACACCCAGGCAAGACCGGAACAACCGAACGGGGCTTACCGTACCAAATCAGGCGTCGATGAGCAGGCCAGGATTGAGGACTCCCTTGGGGTCCAGTGTCAGCTTGGCGGCCTTCAAGGCCTGGGCGAAAAGTTCGGGCCGCTGTTGGTCGTACCAGGGCCGGTGCAGCCTTCCCACCGCGTGGTGGTGGGTGATGGTGCCGCCCGCGGCCATGATGGCGTCGGAGGCGGCTTGCTTGATCTCAGCGTACATCTCCAGTTCGGCGCCCAAGCGGCCCATGCCCTCGAAGGTGAAATAGGGGGCGGGGCCGTCGGTGTAGACGTGGGTGAAGCGGCAGGAAACGCTGCCGCCGCCGCAGACTCGGTTGAGGGCGTCTCGCAGGGCGCCCCGTACCATCTCGTCCATCTTGGCCCAGCGGTCCCAGGTGATGGAGGTCTCCATGGTCTCGGTGACCAGGCCCAGCCCTGCCTGATGGTTCTTCACGTAGGGTGCGCCCAGGAAGGAATCCCGCCAGGCGCCCACCGAGCCCTGGCGGCCCGTGTCGCCGCTGGACCTGGAGCTCCCATCGGAGATGCGGATTTCAGATTCGTCGATGGTGCCGCCGGCCTCGCGGGCAATGTCCACGGCGTGACGGATGAACTCGCCCTGGGGTATCTCGGCGGACTCGAATCCCAGCACCAAGAGCGCTGCCGTGCCGTCCATGCCGGCGGCGGCCGCTGACTCGACCGGGTCCAGCAGGCGGCAGTTGGCGGGCCACAGCTTGGTCTGGACGATGCGCCGGGCGGCCTCTGCTCCGGCGGCGAATGTCGGGAAAGTCACGCCTGCCGAGGCGCGGAAGACGGGGCGGGCTTGGATGCGCATCCAGGCTTCGGTGATGATGCCCAGGATTCCCTCGCTGCCGATGGCCATCCGGTCGGGGCTGGGCCCCGCTCCGCTGCCGGGGAGCCGGCGGGACTCCCAGGGGCCGGCGGGCGTCACCATGCGCACCGATTCCACGAAATCGTCTATGTGGGTCTGGTTGGTGGCGTAGTGACCGCCCGAGCGGGTGGCGATCCAACCGCCCAGAGTGGAGAACTCGAAGCTCTGGGGATAGTGGCGCAGGGTGAAGCCGTGGGGGCGAAGTTGGTCTTCAAGGGCGGGGCCGTAGACGCCGCCCTGGATGCGGGCGGCGCGGGAGACGTCGTCGATCTCCAATACCTGGTCCAGGTGTTCCAGGTCGATGGTAACGATGCCGTCGTAGCCCTCGGGGGGTTCGAACCCGGCCACGGTGGAACTGCCGCCGCCGAAGGGAATGGTGGCGTAGCCCGAGGCTGAGCACCATTCCAACAGGGCTTCGATGTCCTGCTCGTTCTTGGGCCGGGCCACGACGTCCGGCGGGTTGGGGAAGTCGTAGTTGAAAGCGCGGATGCGGTCGCGGAAGCTGCGTCCGTAGGTGTGCACCGCCCGGTCGTGGTCGTCACCGGAGCAGATGCCGGCCAGTGCGCTTGGTGGGGTTATGCGTGGTTTGCGCAGGGAGAGGCCGGAAGCTGTAGGCGGCCCAACGGGTGTGAGATCAACGCCGTAGCGTTGGGAAAGCTGCTCCGCAGCAGTCTTCATCTGGGCGGCGGTGGGTTCGTCCTGCTCGTTGCCCCAGGCCCAGAAACTTCGCTTGGCCATGGCCTCTCCTATCTGCTGTTGACGGGTGGGGTCTAGTCGGCCATCTGGAAGCGTTCGTTCTCGGCAGGCTTGGACCACATGTCGTCGGCGCCGGTCATGGCCGCGGCCCGTTCGGGGCTGGCCCGCCAGGCGTCGTAGATCTCGTTGGACTCCCAGGTGACCAGGGTGGAGATCTTGGTGGGGTCGTCCTGGGAGATGAAGGTGAGGCGCATACCGTAGCCGGGGGCCTTGCTCTGGGCCAGGCCGTTGCCGTCCAACATCTTCTTGGCTTCTTCGATCTTGTCGGGTTTCGCCCAGTGGTGTGTCAGTACGCCGATCATCGAATATGGCTCCTAGATCAGTTTCGGGTTATGTCCAGCGGCGTGAGTATAGCATTAGTCCTGACCGTCTTTGACCTTGAGCACCCGCCCCAGGACGAAGGCAATGATCGCTGCCACGGCGCTGAGTACGGCGCCCATCTTGGCCGGGTCCTGGAATATTGGATCGTCATAGGCCTTGCCGGCGACGAAGAGAGCCACCGTGAGGCCCAGACCGGCGACTATGGAGGTGACCATCAGGTGTTTGGTGGCCATACCCTCGGGCAGTGGGAATCCCATCTTGGTGCCCAGCCAGGAGAGCAACGTGATGCCCACCAGCTTTCCGGCGATCAGCGATGCCAGGACGATGAAGGTCACGGCGGAGATACTGCTGAAGGCCACGCCGGCGTTGGCGAAGGCAAAGAAGAACAGGCCAAAGTCCACTGGCAGCTTTAGTTGGTGCTCAAAGGTTTCCAGCGGAGCGTGGGTGTGGTGCGCCGCTTGTGGGTTGGCGTCGGATGCGCCGGCCGGCAGGGGTTTTTCGGGAGCGGCTTCCCCGTCGTAGGGATGGGAATGCTCGAATTGGTAGGAATCTTCTTCAAAGAGCCCGCCGGTATGCTGGGGGCCAGGCAGGAAGGGCACGATGACCACCAGGGCCAGTGCCGGTTCGATGGACGACTTCACCAGTCCCACCCAGCTCAGGCCGCCGGCGATGAGGATGTAGACCGGCCAGCTCTGTACGCCGAAACGCCGCATCGCGTAGGCCACGGCCATGCCCGCCAACACCAGCAGCAGCCAGGACGGGGCCACCGGGTGGGCCGGGTCGGGATAGAACACGGCGATGATGCCCAGGCCGATGGCGTCGTCGGCCACGGCCAATAGCAGCAGGAAATTGACCGCAGGGTGGGACGCACCGAAGACCACGCGGGCCACCAGCCAGGCCAGGGCGATGTCGGTTGCTGTGGGGATACCCCAGCCATTGGCCACGGTGCTGAAATCGCTGCCGCCGCCGTAGAAGACCCAGGTCAGGAAGAAGAACATGCCCGCGGGGCCAACTATCCCGCCGATGGTCCCCATCAACGGGTTGATGGCCTTGGGGATGGGGTTCAGAGCGCCGCCGGGCAGCACCGACTCGGTGATCTCCTTGGCCGCGATGCCGAAGAAGAACACCATGAAGATCTCGTTAATAAAAAAATGGAGGGTGACCGACTTGCCGAAGATCTTGGCGTCGTCGCCAAAGGGGTGGTAGTCGACCAATTCCTCGTAGGTGTGGGCATCTATGTTGGCAAATATCAGGCCAGCGATGACGCCGATGATCAGGGGTATGGAGAACTGTTGAAGGAGGCTGATATGGTGGGCCCGGAGCAATGCCTATCCTATAATCTAAAAAGATGTGACTACAAATAAAACGCTTGCCGCAGCAGGCGCTCCGGGGATTATACCACCGGACAGGGCTAAAAACGCCCCTCTGAGCAACGTCGTTCCAGGCTCGGAAAGGGCCTCTTCCAGGCGTGGACCAATTTGACATCCCATAGGGCCTTTGTTAGCATTACGAGCGGCCTGGAAGTTAATTTTCCAGGCTAATTTGGGCTTTTGCCCCGGCTTTTTATTCACCCTGGAGGTAACAACCCCGGTGGCTTTCGTAAGTGGACTCAAGTGCCGTGAGTGCGGCAGAGAATATGCGGCAGAGCCTCTAAACGTATGCGACTTCTGCTTCGGCCCGCTGGAAGTGGTGTACGACTATGCCACCATCTCCGAGGTAATCAGCAGGGATAGCATCGAAAGAGGCCCCCTCAGCATCTGGCGTTACAAGGACCTGCTCCCCGCCGATGCCGACGACCCTGTGGATATCATGGCGGGCTTCACTCCGCTGATCAAAGCCAAGGGCCTGGGCAAGACCCTGGGTCTGAACAACCTGTACATCAAGAACGACAGCGTCAACCCGTCGTTCTCCTTCAAAGACCGGCCAGTCTCCGTGGCCGCCACCAAGGCCGTGGAGTTCGGCTACAAGACCATTGCCTGTGCCTCCACCGGCAACCTGGCCTGCAGCGTGGCAGCCCACGCCGCCCGGGCCGGGATGCGGTCGGTGGTGTTCATCCCCTCCGACCTGGAGCGGGGCAAGATCATCGGCGCCGCCATCTACAGTCCCGTGCTGGTAGCCGTGGACGGCTCCTACGACCAGGTCAACCGCCTCTGCAGCGAGCTGGCCGACGACTACCCCTGGGCATTCGTGAATATCAACATGCGCCCCTATTACGCCGAGGGCAGCAAGACCCTGGGCTACGAGGTGGCCGAGCAATTGGGCTGGCGGCTCCCCGACCATGTGGTCGTGCCCTCAGCTTCCGGCGCCATGTTCACCAAGATCTGGAAGGGCTTCAACGAGATGGCCTGTCTCGGACTGCTTGAAGGAGTCGAATCCGGTTCCTTCGGTGTGGACCAGAACACGGTGCACCATCCCGGCGTCACCACCAAGATGCACATGACCCAGGCTGAGGGCTGCTCCCCCATCGTCACTGCCTGGGAGAACAGCGCCTCCCAAGTCATCGCGGTGAAACCCGACAGCCTGGCCAAGTCCCTGGCCATCGGGAACCCGGCCGACGGAATCTATTCTCTGAAGGTCATTGAGAATTCCGGTGGTTCCGCCTACGCGGTGCCGGAAGACAAGATCGTGGAAGGCATCAAGCTGCTGGCTGAGACCGAGGGAATCTTCACCGAAACGGCCGGCGGCGTGACTGTCTCCGCTTTGAAACACCTGGCCAAATCGGGGGCAATCAAGCCGGATGAACTTACGGTGGTCTACATCACCGGCAACGGTCTGAAGACTCAGGAAGCGGTGGAAGAAGTGGTGAACCCGCTTTCCATCAAACCCACCATGCGAGGCTTTGAAGAAGCTTTTGACGGAGAGAAATAGCCGGCCTAAAAGCTTTTGAAAAGAGCATTCAGCCAGAAGGCAGCCAGGAGGTGTTTGGGTATGGGCAAACAGAGGGTGAAGTTCACTTTTGAGAACGACCTGGTAAAGCAGCCGGTGATCTACGAACTGGGACAGAAGTACAAGATTGTCACCAACATCCGCCGGGCCGAAGTCGGAGAAGAGGTAGGCTGGGTGGTGTTGGAACTGGACGGCGAAGAGCCGGAGATACAAAGGGGACTGGATTGGGTCAGTTCCACAGGTGTGAGGGTGGACCCGCTAGTCGGGGATGTAATTGAAGGATAGGACTTGGTCCTGCATTGGCCGCCCCCCCATAGGGGTGAATGGTTAGGAGGGTTTTTCCAGATGAGCGTCATGGTCCGAATTCCCACGCCGCTGCGGCGTATGACCAACGGCAAAGACAAGGTCGAGGTCGACTCAGGCAGCCTGGGCGACTTGGTCGAGAAGTTGAACGGCGAGTATCCCGGTTTCAAAGACCGTTTGGTCGATGAGAACGGCGAACTGCGGTATTTCGTGAACATCTACCTGAACGGTGAGGACGTCCGGTTCATGGATGGACTGGGCACTTCCACCAGCGAAGGCGACGAGATCAGCATAGTCCCGGCGGTTGCCGGCGGCTGTTAGTCCCCCGCCCCAAACCCTCCAACATTCCGGGCCATATCTTTAGCTGTTGAGCCCTCCCCGGGTCTGCAGCCATTGTTCTTTCTGTTGCTGGCGCGCCGCTTCGTCGGCGGGCTGGTACACGCCCAGGAACTCCCTGCGGAAGGCGTCGAAACGGTCTTCCAATATGGCGGCCCTGATCCGCTCCATCAGCGAGAGTATGAACCGCAGGTTGTGGATGGACGCCAGTCTCAGCCCCAGTAATTCCTTGGCCCGGAATAGGTGCCTCAGGTAGGCGGCCGAATAGTTCCGGCAGGTATAGCAATCGCAGTCCTCAACCAAGGGCTCCTGCTGCTCCGCGAACCTGGCCTTGGTGATGTCCACCCGCCCCCGGGGCGTGAATAGACTGCCGTTTCGTGCGACTCGAGTGGGCAGGGCGCAGTCGAACATGTCGATGCCTCTGGCCACCCCCTCCACCAGGTCCTCGGGCGAACCCACTCCCATCAGATAGCGCGGCTTGTCTGTGGGGAGGGCCGCCGTTACCTGGCCTGTGAACTGGTACATGTCCTCTTTGTTCTCGCCCACTGCCAGACCGCCCACCGCATAGCCGTTGAATGGAATGGCCGATATGGCGCCGGCGGACTCTTCCCGAAGCCCAGGGAAAGTACCCCCTTGAATGATGCCGAAGAGGGCCTGCCCCGTGGCGGCGCCGGTGGGGGGGGAGATGTGGTGGTCATAGCACATCTGGGCCCAGCGGTGGGTGCGCTCCATGGCCTGACGGACTTCCTTCTCGGTGGCCCCATAGGCGATGCACTGGTCGAAGCACATGACCATGTCGGCGCCCAAGCCCTCCTGGTTGGCGGTGGCCAATTGGGGAGTGAAATTGTGCTCGCTGCCGTCTATGTGAGAGCGGAACCGGATGCCTTCGTCGGTGACCTTACGCAGGGGTCCCATGCTGAAGGCCTGGAAGCCGCCGCTGTCGGTGAGGATTGGCGCGTCCCAGCCCATGAACTTGTGCAGGCCGCCCATCGTGCGCACAGTGTCCACGCCCGGGCGCAGGTACAGGTGATAGGCGTTGCCCAAGACCACCTGGGCGCCCACGGCCTTCACCTCTTCCGGGGTCAGGCCCTTCACCGTGGCCTGGGTGGCCACGGGCATGAAAAAGGGCGTGAGCGCCGTGCCGTGGGGCGTCTCGATCTGGCCGGCCCTGGCATTGCCGTCGGTGTGCTGTAGTTGGAAGTTGAATCGGGTTTCTGGCATCTGGTTTACGCCTGCGTCACGACCGGGTTGAGTTCCCGGCGGCCTCCAGCACGGCCTATGTTATCCTCTACACGCCGACCCCTTCAAGCACTCAGCCAGTCAACGGCAGCGGGGCTTGGGGCCCGCTGTGGATACATGAACGAATTTCTAACCAGCTTCAGCTCCGACTACACCGTCCTCTGGGCCCTTTTCATCATCGGTGTCATGGCCGCCGCCGCCGTTGGCCTCCACGTCTTCTGGAGCGTGGTACTGCGGTCTGTCGCGGGCTTGCGTAGCGTACTTTCAAGAGGTCAGGGAGGCCACCGCTGACATGTGGTTTCCCATAGCTGAAGTGGCGGTCAACCCGGCCCTTTTGCTGCTATTGGGCGTCATGGTCGGCACCCTCAGCGGTTTCTTTGGTGTTGGCGGCGGGTTCCTCATCACCGGCGGCCTATTGGTCTTCGGCGTGCCGCCGGTCTTCGCTGTGGGCACCGGACTGGCCCTCATCATGGGCTCGTCCATCATCAACACCCTGAAACACAGCCACCTGGGCAATGTGGATATCCGGCTGGGGATGTTGATGCTGGTGGGAACGATTCCCGGCGTGTTTCTTGCCGAGCAGCTCAACTCCGCATTGGAAGAGGCGGACATCATCGGTCCGGTGATCCGCTACGTGTACATCGTATTTCTCGCGGTCCTGGGCGGGTTCATCGTCTTTGACCACCTGCGGGTGCGCCGCACCGAGACCACCGACGGTGAAGAGGTTTCCACGGCGTCTCTGACCCGCCGGGTGAGGGGGATGCGCATACCGCCCCATGCCGTCTGGCTGCCGGGCAAGGGGAAAGTTTCAACCTATGTGGCGCTGCCGGTTTCCGGAATCGACAGCCTGTCGGTGTTCATACCGGTGATCGTAGGGTTCAGCGTGGGGTTCTTCGCGGGTCTGTTGGGTGCGGGCGGCGGCTTCCTGCTCATGCCGGTGCTAATCTTCGGTCTGGGCGTGCCCACCACGGTTGCCATTGGGACGGACCTATTTCAGATAATCGTCACCGGCTCCTGGGGGACGTTCATCTACGCCCTGTCCCACAGTGTGGACCCCATGATGGCGGTGATAATGCTGGGAGCAGCGTCGGTGGGCTCCCAACTGGGCACCACGGCCACCAGGTTCGTGGAGCCGGCCCGCATCCGGATCCTCTACGGCGTGACCATACTGGGCGGGTGTGCGGCAGTGGCCCTGGAGCAGGCGTCCACCTTCTCGGACAGCGTGGAATTCCTGTCCACCATGGCCTCGGTGGTGCTGCTCACGGTGGCGGGCATAATGTGCCTGACAATCGCAACGATGATGATGAATGCCAAACGCAAGGTGGGCGAGCTGGCCGCCGCTGACGACTAGCCGGTCAGGTCCCTGACCGTCTTCTCCACCAGTTCCCTGGGCACGTCGCTTCGCACCACGGCCCGGCCCACGTCTTCCAGCATGACCCAGCGGTTGGAGCCGCCCTGGCTCTTCTTGTCCAGGGACATCCCATTCAGGATGTCCTCCACCGGCACGCCCTTGGCTGCGGTGGGCAGGCTGAACCGCTCCAACAGGCGGCGTTGGCGGTCCACTATCTCCTGGGAGTGGAGCCCCATCTCCTGGGCCATTGTCGCCGCGCCCATCATGCCCACGGCGACGCCCTCGCCGTGGAAGTACTGTCCGTACTCCGTGGACGACTCCAGGGCGTGGCCGATGGTATGCCCGTAGTTCAGCAGGATGCGGATGCCCAGGGTCTCGCGCTCGTCCTGGCTGACGATGTTGGCCTTGATGGCCATGCTGCGGCGGATGACCTCGGTGGCGATCTCCGGTTCGTTGTCCATGAGGGCTTCCGCGTGTTCTTCGAACAGGTCCACCAGGCTGGCGTCCAGGATGAAGCCGTGCTTGATGGCCTCGGCCCAGCCCTCGGCCAGTTCCCGTTTGCCCAGGGTGGAGAGGGTCTGCACGTCGGCGAAGACGCCCTTGGGCTGGTAGAAGGCCCCCACCAGGTTCTTGGCTTGGGGCAGGTTCACGGCCACCTTGCCGCCGATGGACGCGTCCACCATGGCGGCCATGCTGGTGGGCACCTGCACGAAGGGCATGCCACGCAGGTAGGTGGCGGCGATGAAGCCGCCCAGGTCTCCGGGAACGCCGCCGCCGACGCTGACGATGGTGTGACCGCGTTCGGCCTTCAACTCGGCCAGCCAGTGGTAGATGGACTGGGCCAGTTCAAAGCTCTTGCTGGTCTCCCCTGCGGGGACGATGTAGATGTGGGCGGGGATGCCGCGCTTCTGCAGCGCCCGCTGGACGTTGCGCGCGTATCGGTTCATCACGTTGGAGTCGGTGATGATGTAGGCGGTGTTGGTCAGCCCTAGGTCGGTGAACCGGTCGCCCAGGGTGTCGATGGTCCCCCAGCCGGCAACCACCGGGTAGGAACCGCCGGAATGATGTACTTCCGCCGCTAGGTCTGCGTCGGGCATGTTCTGGTCTCCGTAGTTATTTGTTGCTTCGGGTATTCTTGCCCAGCCCGGGGCCGCATATCTTGAGGATGGATTCGGCTACCCGGACCGGGCTCAGGTTGTCGGTCTCCACGGTGTGGTGTGCCTGGGCGTAGGCTGGACCGCGCTGGGCAAGCAGTTCCTTGATTCGCTCCAGCGGGTCTCCGCCGGCCAGCAGGGGCCGCACCGGCGCGTTGGGGTGGCCCTTGGTCACCCGCTTGTGGATGGTCTCGGGAGTGGTGCTCAGGTAGAAGACTGTTCCTCCCGTCAGCATGGCGCTTCTGCTTTCCTCGTCGATGAAGGAGCCGCCGCCTGCGGCGATGATGCGGCCCGAATCCACGCATAAGTCCCGGACCACGCTCCGCTCCAGCTCCCGGAAGGCCTCTTCACCGGAGTCGCGGAATATGTCGGCTATGGGCTTTCCGGCCCGGGCCACAATCTCGTCGTCCACGTCCACGCGGGGCCACCCACAGCGGCGGGACAACGCCCGGCTGACACTGCTCTTGCCCGAGGCCATGAACCCCACCAGTACTATGTTGCGCACTTGCTCTGTCTGCATGCCGAAATAGCCCGGTGGGCTGGCCGTGGGTGTTTAGTCCGGCAGCCGGGTCAGGTGCATACGGGAACCCAGGCTGGACTCGGTCTCCAGGTACATCACCTGCTGGCCGACACCGTTGGTGTTGGGCGTGTCGGATACGAATTTAACGCCGTGGGCCTGGCACTCACCCATGCAGGTGGAGATGTTGTCCACCACGTAACCCACGTGGTCCATGGTGTGGTCTTGGCTCATGGCGCCGGTGTCCGGCGGTTCGATGAGCTCAACCTGGACGTTATAGAAGTTGACGAAGGCGTTCCGGCCGCCGGTCCGGGAGGGGCCGCCACCCAGATGGGTGCCGTCGAACTTGTCGATGTACCACTTGATGGCCTCTTCCAGGTTCTTCACCCGGTAGCCGGCGTGGATGATCTTTTCCACCTCGATGCCCGCGCCGATACCGGTTTCGTCCATCTGGCCGGGCAGCTGGGTGATGTGCAGGTTCACACCGTTGGTGGTGGTCCTATCCAGGTACAGGAGTTGGTGGCCCAGCACGTTGGTGTTGGGCTTGTCGGCGGCGAACTTGAAGCCCTTGGCCGACAGATCGTTGATGGCCTTATTGATGTCCGTCACCACGTAGCCCACATGGTGCATGGTCAGGGGATCGCCGGGGATGGTGGACTTGTCCGACGGCTCCAAGAGCTCGGCCTCGGCGTGCCCGAAGCGCACGTAGGCGTTCCTGCCGCCCATGGGAAGGGCCACGCCGGGGGCCAACGGACCGCCGCCAGCCTTGACGGCGCCGAAGGACTTCTCGAACCAGGCGATGGCCTCGTCCAGGTCCGGGGTTAGATATCCGATGTGTTGGATGCGCTCGAACACGGTGTCTCCTAGCTAAAAGGGGTTATTCGGGGCGTCCGGGGGCCGGGAAGTAGCCGGAGCCGGTGCAGAACTCCACCCGGTTGCCGTCGGGGTCGTTGATGAACATGAACCCCTGGCCGTCGAAGCGGACGCCGTGGCGCAGGATCTCGAAACCCTCTTCTTCCAGAGTCTTCATGGTGCCCTCGAAGTCCTCGACCTCAAAGGCGTGGTGGGTGTTCTCGGGCTTCACGGGGGCGTCGGGGGTCTCGATGAGGTGGACCATGATGCCGTTTTCCAGTTGCAGCCAGGTGATCTCCGGGTTGGGGACCTGACTCTCGATCTGCTTGATGCCCAGCAGGTCGTTGTAGAACTTCATGGCGCGGGCGGTGTCCTTGACCATGGTGGTCACGTGGTTGATCTTCTTGGTTGTGATTTTTCCTGGCATGGGGCTCCTCTCTTTTGAACGGTTTTCACGCCGGAATGGGATTGGATCGAGACGGGACGCAGGCGCGTCTGCGCCCAATTATGCCACAAAGGAGGTGTCTTGGGCAGGCACAGGTAGCATGACGGCCCCTACGGGGCTCAGTCTGTGGACCCACCGGGCGTGGCCCGGCCCCTATTGTGCGCCACCTACATAGTGCTTCCGATTGAAACCAGGACCACGCCGGCCACGGTGACGCTGACACCGATGAACAGCCATTTGGTCAGGTTTTCCATGCGTGAGATGAATATCTGGGCCAACACAAGGGTGAAGATGGGGTTGGTGGAGACTATGGGCGATACCACGGCCACGTCCTCCCTCTGGAGGGCGTAGTAGAGGCAAATCACGCCTGTGGAGGCGGCCAGTCCGGCCAGCCCCGCCGAGATCGCGAACCTCCGGTCTCCCCTTGCCGCCTTCACCTGTTGGACCGCGGACTTACCGGCTATGGGGGTCATGAGCATCACCCCGAAGAGCAGGGCGAAGGCTGAGACCATCAGTGGGGAACCGTAGGTCTCCGTCACCTCCTTGGCAATGACGTTGGTGCCGCCGTAGCAGGCGGCGGCGGTCAAGGCCAGTCCGTAGCCAATCAGTGCGCCCCGGTTGTCATTGATGCCGTCCCTGATGGAATTGCCCAGGGCGGCCGTGAGCCCAGTGACCACGGTGAAGGTGCCGATGAGCACGATGAAGTGGGGCCGCTCACCGGTGATGGTGATGGCGAAGAAGGTGGCGAAGACCGCCGCGGTGCCCTGGAGGGCGGCGGTGCGTGATGCTCCGATGCGGCCGATGGCCTGGAAACTGGCGGTGCGGCCGCCCAGGAAGTTGACCACGCCCAATAACAGGAACCAAAGAAACGCTTCGGGGGGCAGGCCCTTGATGTCGGCGAAGGCGAATAACAGGGCCAGGATGGCGGTGGGCAGGAAGCTGACCACCACCGAGACCATGGTGCTGGACAGGGGGCTCATGCCCTGCATACCGATTCTGGCGAAGATGGCGGAGGACCCGAAACCCAGGCCCGACGCCAATGACAGGACGATGGCGATCAAAGTCTAGTGGCCCGTTCGGGCAGAGCGCTCAAATGGGGAATCCGGCAGGGGCTGAAAGTGGCCATCGGGCTGGTTAGCCCTGCCTGGAGCCTTCCCGGCAACTTTCGATGATGGACTCGAATATCAGGTTGCCGTCGGTGCTGCCCAGAATGGCCTCGCAGCTCCGCTCCGGGTGGGGCATCATCCCCAGCACGTTGCCAGTCTCGTTGATGATGCCGGCGATGTTGTTGGCCGAGCCGTTGGGGTTGGCCTCGGCGGACGCCTGGCCTTCGATATCACAGTAGCGGAACAGGACCCGGCCATCTTCTTCCAACTGGGCCAGGGTCTCGGTGTCGGCGAAGTAGTTGCCCTCCCCATGGGAGACCGGGACCTTCAAGAGCTGGCCCTGCCGGCAGGTGTTGCTGAACGGAGTGTCGGCCCGTTCGGTGCGCAGGTAGCTCCACTGGCAGCGGTACTCCAGGTGCTGATTGGGCAGCAGGGCGCCGGGTAGCAGGCCAGATTCACAGAGGACCTGGAACCCGTTGCAGATGCCGATGGCCGTTCTGCCTGTGGCGACAAAGCCGTTCAAGGCGTCCATCACCGGGGAGAAGCGGGCCATGGCCCCGGGGCGCAGGTAGTCGCCGTAGGAGAAACCGCCGGGGAGGATCACCGAGTCGAACCGGTCCAGGCTGGTTTCCTGGTGCCAGACGTATTCGGCGTCCTGGCCCAGGATGCTCTTCACCTGGTGATAGCAGTCTGTATCGCTCCAGGTGCCGGGGAATACGAGAATCCCAAAGCGCATCAGCCCAGGGACTCCAGGTAGCCTGTGGCCATCTCATTCACCACGGAACCATCGGCTTTGCCCCTGGTCTGGGGCATGAGCTTGCCCATGAGCTTTCCCTTGTCCTGGATGGAGACCGCCCCTACTTCGGCGGCGGTGTCCTTGATCAACTGGGTTATCTCGTCCGCGCTCATCTGGGGCGGCAGATATTCTTCCAGAACCTTCAGCTCCGCGGCCTCTTTGGCGGCCATCTCCGTGCGTCCGCCCTCTTCAAAGGCCTTGATGCTGTCGCGGCGGTCGCTGGCCTGCTTGGAGACCACCTCGATCATGGCCTGGTCATCCAGGGTGGTCTTGCGCTCTTTCTCCACAGCCTGGACCGCGTTCTTCAAGAATCGCAGGCCGTCCAGGCGTGCCTGGTTGTGGCTGCGCATGGATTCTTTGATGTCGTCTTCCAGTTTTTCTCTGAGGGCCATGGTGATCGTCCGTTCCTGAAGGATTGGGGCATCCGTACCCCGTTTCCATTCTACGCCTTTCCCGGGGCGCGGCGATTATAGTTGGGGCCGAAATTGGGTGTCAATTCAAGACGTTGGGCACGGTTTTGCCTGATTTGCTAAGGATCAATAGGCAACCCCCCGCAAACCGGAGCGGACCGTCCTTGCGCGTGTTCGCTTTCCCAAGGAAAATGATTTTGCTATACTCGTGTAGCCTTGCCCCCTACCTGGGGAAAGGTATGTTTTTTTGTAAGGCGGGCTATTTAGAATGCCGGCATACGCCGTAATCGGCGGCCAATGGGGTGACGAGGGTAAGGGTAAAGTCATTGACTACCTTGCCGGGGATGTTGACAGCGTGGTCCGCTACGCGGGTGGCAACAACGCCGGCCATACCGTCGTAAACGAAAAGGGCACTTTCCAGCTGCACCTGGTGCCCTCAGGTATCTGTTGGCCCGACGCCTACGGCATCATCGGCAACGGCGTCGTTGTCGACCCGGACGTTCTGGTCCACGAACTGACCGAGATTTCCGGGCGGGGAATCGACACCAGCCGCCTCTATATCAGCGAACGCGCCCACGTGATAATGCCCTATCACGTTGTTCTGGACCGGTACGAAGAGGAAGCCAGGGGGGCCGCGGCCATTGGAACCACCGGACGGGGCATCGGCCCGGCTTACATGGACAAGACCGGACGCATTGGGGTCAGAGTCGGCGACCTGCTGGACTGGGACGCCCTGGTGCCCATGGTCACCAAGATACTGGAACACAAGAACGCCATTATCACCAAGATCTACGGCGGAGAAGCCCTGGCCCTGACTGACGTGCTGGACAAGTGCAAGTTGTGGGCCGAGCAGCTAAAGCCTTTTGCCCAGCCCACCGAGCAACTGATACAGGACCTGCTGGCCCAGAACAAGCGGGTGCTGCTGGAAGGGGCCCAGGGCACACTTTTGGATATCGACCACGGCTCCTACCCCTACGTCACGTCGTCTTCGCCCTCCATCGGCGGCGCGTGCACCGGGTTGGGACTGAACCCCCAGGCCATTTCCGGTGTGTTGGGCGTTTTCAAAGCCTATTCCACCCGTGTGGGCGGCGGTCCCATGCCCTCGGAGCTGCACGACGGCGAAGGCGAGGCCATTCGGGAGAAGGCCCAGGAGTTCGGTGTCACCACCGGCCGGGCGCGGCGCATCGGCTGGTTCGACGGCGTCGCCGGCAAGTACAGTCAGCTGGTCAACGGTTTCACCGGCCTGGTGCTAACCCGTCTGGACATCCTGGACGGCTTCAAGTCGGTGAAGGTGTGCGTTGCCTACGAGGTGAACGGTGAGCGTCTAGACCGTTTTCCGGCCAACACCGGCCTCCTGGCCCAATGTGAGCCGGTATTCGAGGAATTGCCCGGTTGGGACGAGCCCACGGCCAGCGTCACTGAACTGTCCCAGCTGCCCAAGAACGCCCTGGCCTACGTGCGGCGTATTGAAGAATTGGTGGGATGCCGTGCCCAGATAATCTCCACCGGCCCCAGACGTGACGAGACCATCCAAGTGGAGCCCGTCTTCGTATAAGTCCTGATCGCCTGCATAGAAAAAGCCCCCTGGTTTTAACCAGGGGGCTTTTTTGTTGTCTGACCGGACGGGGCCTGATTGGACGGGGATTGTTAGGCGGAAACTGGCAGGTCCATCTCGTACTGGGAGAGGAGCTTTTCGAAATCGCCCACGACGGTCTCGCTGAGGGGCACCATGGGCAGCCTGGGGTCGCCCACTTTCAGACCGATGTGGTTGACCGCGTGTTTGACTGGTATGGGGTTGGACTCCACGAAAACACCCTTGAAGAGGGGCAGCAGGCGGCGGTGCTCGGCGGCCGCGCCTTCCACGTCTCCTTCCAGCAGCAGGCCCATCATGTGCTTGATCTGGTTGCCCACCAGGTGCGCGGCGACGCTGATGATGCCGTAGCCGCCCATGGACATGATCAAAAAGGTCTGGTCGTCGTCGCCGCTCCAAACTTTGAAGCCCGGGCTGGCGCCTCCGATGATGCGCGCCATCTGGTTCATGTCACCGCTGGCTTCCTTGGTGCCGACGATGTTCTCTATCTGGCTGAGCCGGATGGTGGTCTCGTCGCTCATGTTCACGCCGGTGCGGCCCATGATGTTGTAGACGATGCAGGGCAGGCTGGTCTTGCCGGCGATGGCCTTGAAGTGCTGGTACATCCCCTCTTGGGGCGGTTTGTTGTAATAGGGCACGACCAGGAGCAGGCCGTCCACGCCCTGTTCCTCGGCTTCCTGGGTCAGTTCAATGCTCTCGGCGGTGTTGTAGGTGCCGGTCCCGGCGATGACGGCGCCCTTGTCTCCAACGGACTGTTTGACCTCGCGGAAAAGACGCATCTTTTCCTCTGTGGTCAGCGTGGGGGACTCGCCGGTGGTGCCGGACAGCACAACTCCGTCGCTGCCCGAGTCCAGAAGGGCATGGGCGAGCTTCTTGGCCTGCTCAAAGTCGACATTGCCCTTATCGTCGAAGGGCGTGACCATCGCAGTGAGGAGCCTTCCTATCTCTACCATAATTCCCTCCAGTGTTTGCCGCCTGGGTGTACGTGTACTCTCGAAATCTGTTGCATTATACTCGCGGATAACTCATATCGCACCCCCTCGGCCCAGGCGGGGCAATTTACGCCTCGGGGAACGAAAAAACGGCCACTTGATGGCCGTTTTTCGGAGCGTCTGACCTGTCGCAAAAAGGACTAGCCGGTCACTCCACTGGTGTGCTTGGGCTTCAACCGTCCCCGGGCGACCAGTTCCTCGGCGATCTGGAGCGAGTTCAGAGCCGCCCCTTTTCGGAGGTTGTCTGAGACTATCCACATTACCAGGCCGTTGGGGTGGGACAGGTCCTGGCGGATGCGGCCCACAAAGACGTCGTCCTCGCCGGCCACGTCCCAGGGCATGGGGTATTCTCCCGCATCCGGGTTGTCCAGCACCGTGAGGCCGGGCATGGCGGACAGCAGTTCCCTGGCCTCTTCCGGAGACATGGGGCGGGTGAACTCGATGTGCACGGAAGCCGAGTGGGAGATGTAGACCGGCACCCGCACGCAGGTGGCGGAGATGGCTATCTCTGGCGCGTGGAGTATCTTCTGGGACTCCTGGCGCATCTTCTGTTCTTCGAAGGTGTAGCCGGTTTCCAGGAACCGGTCGATGTGGGGCACTACGTTGTAGGCCGTCTGACCCTTTTCCGACTTGCTGGTGTTGGAGTCGGCGTCCATCAGCCGCTCGGACTGTTCGCGCAGGTCGTACATGGCCCCGCCGCCGGCCCCGGAGACTGACTGGTAGGTGTCGGCCACCATCCGTTTGATTGGGCTGACCTGGTGCAGTGGGTGGGCGGCCATGACCAAGGGCGTGGTGGAGCAATTGGGGATGGAGATTATCCCCTGATGCCATTCCACGTCGGCGCCGTTGACCTCGGGCACCACCAGCGGCACCGTCTCCTCCATGCGGAAGGCCGAGCCGTCGTCGATTACCACCGCTCCGGCGGCCACTGCTGCAGGCGCCAGTTGGTGGCTGACGGCTGAGCTGGCCGATATGAAGGCAACGTCCACGTCGTCGAAGGACTGCTCCGTCGCCTCCGCAACCACCAGTTCCTTGTCCCCGACCTTGATGGTCTTGCCGGCCGAGCGGCTGGATGCCAACAGCTTGAGGTTGGGAATCTGGGAGTACCGCTGTTCTACGATGCGGAGGAATTCGGCGCCCACTGCTCCCGTGGCGCCCACGACTGCGATGGTTAGGTCCTGCACTGGTGGTAACTCTGTCCTCTTTGAATTTCGTGCCTGGAGATAGCCGAAATCACGGCTATAAACCGAGCACGTTCTCCAAGCCTATCACAAGGCCAGGACGGGTCACAACGTCGCGGATACAACGCACCACGCCGGGCATGTAACAGCTGCGGTCCAGGGTGTCGTGACGCAGGGACACGGTCTGGCCGGCGGCGCCGAAGATCACCTCATGGTGGGCGCTCCGGCCGGGCATGCGGATGCTGTGTACGGAGATTCCGTTGTGCTCCCCGCCCCGGGTGTTGGCCAGGTTCTCTTTCTCGGGCTGGTTGCGGGTGAACTGCTTGTTCTCGCCCAGGCTGCGCATCAGGGCCAGGGCAAATCCGGAAGGCGAGTCTATCTTGGCCTCGTGGTGGGACTCGACGATGTCCACGTAATCAAAGTGGGGCGCGGCCTGCTCCGCCAGCTTCTTGAGGACGATGGCTCCCAGGGCGAAGTTGGGCGCTACTATGATGCCGATGCCGTTGTCGTTGGCCAGGGCATCGAGCTGTTTTAACTGGTCTTCGGAGAAGCCGCTGGCGCCCATGACCACGTTGGTCTTGCGGGCTGCGGCCTTGGCTGCGGCGTTCATGGCAACCGCCGCGTTGGTGAAGTCGACCATGACGTCGGGCTGGGTCTGCTCCAACAGGGAATCCAGGTCGGTGGAAAGGGGCACATCTCCCGCGGCAGTGGCCAGGGTGGGGCCCCGGTCCTGGGCACAGGTGGCCCCAACCAAGGTGAGGTCGTCTTCGCGGGTCACTGCGCCTACCGTCTCAACGCCCATCCTGCCGGTGGCGCCGCTGATCAGGACTTTTATTGCCGCCATGGGGACTCCTCTTGTGCCGGGATATACGAGACTGATGCGCGCCCTTCGACAAGCTCAGGACGAACGGATTTGCTGGCCCGCTCCGTAGGGGCAGGTTTTTAACCTGCACTGCTGCGCTGGAGTTAGACCGCCCCCGGCCAGTCTGTTCTCAGCATATTAGCACGCCTCTACCTGAGTGCATGCGCCGGAAAATGAAGCAGCCCCGCCACTGGTCTGGCGGGGCTGTTGGTATGCGAATTATGGGTGTCGTCTAACGGGGGCCACTGGCAGGGCGGTTGCCGCCGACGAACCGTCCGCCGCCGCCGGGACCACCGGGGCCACGGCCACCTGGGCCTCCCGGTCCGCGTCCACCGCCGCCCCTGGGGCCACGGTCGCCACCGCGTCCGCCGCCGAAGCCGCCCCTTCCACCCCTATCTCCGCCCCGGTCGAAGCCGGAGTCGGGCCTGGGGGCGGGTGGGCTGTCGTCGCCGAACAGCGCCCGCCGGGACAGGTTGACCCGTCCCTGGGAGTCGATCTCGTGAATCATAACGGTGAGTTCCTGGCCCTCGGCCAGTTCCTCTTCCATGTCGCCCAGGTCGCCGTTGCGAATGAGGCCGTCCCTACCCGGGACCAGCTCCACAAAGGCGCCGAAGTTTGTCAGCCGGACGACTTTGCCGGTGAAGATGTCGCCCACCGCCAGCTCTCTGGTGAGGGCGTCCACCTTGGATTGGGCCAGGTCCAGCATGGCCTGGTCGACGCCGCCGATGGTGACCGAGCCGTCGTCTTCCACGTTGATGCTGGTGCCTGTTTCCTCGATGATGGCGCGGATGACCCGGCCGCCAGGGCCGATGAGGGCGCCGATCTTCTCGACCTTGATCTTCATGCGGATCATCTTGGGAGCGTGTTCGCTCATCTGGGTGCGGACTTCCGAGATGGTCTCGTTCATCTTGCCCATGATGTGCAGGCGTCCCTGACGGGCCTGCTCCAATGCCTCTTTCAGTATCTCCGGGGTCAGGGCAGTGGTCTTCACGTCCATCTGCAGGGCGTTCACGCCGTCGGCAGTGCCGGCCACCTTGAAGTCCATATCGCCCAGGAAGTCCTCGATGCCCTGGATGTCGCTCAGGATGGCGTACTCGCCGTCGCTGCCTGTGATCAGGCCCATGGCGATACCGGCCACCGGTGCTTTGATGGGTATGCCGGCGTCCATGAGGCTGAGGGAGCTACCGCAGACACTACCCATGGACGTGCTGCCGTTGGAACTCAGACATTCGGAAACTATGCGGATGGCATAT
>CEVA01242861.1_pt1 | contig 30965 bp, 24 predicted proteins | sample 361521 | NCBI WGS metagenome assembly CEVA01 (sample SAMEA2622823, study PRJEB7988) | marine metagenome | isolation source: saline water (ENVO:00002010), including | reverse complement strand
GCAATTCAAAAAACAATTCGGCGCCCGCACCTGGGTCACCAGTTACGCCAATGATGTGATGGCTTACATCCCCACCTTTCGCGTCCTGCAGGAAGGCGGCTACGAAGGGCACACCTCCATGGCCGTCTACGGCCTTCCCGCCGATCGCTGGAAACCCAACGTGGAGGAATTGGTCAACGCCGCCGCCAAAAAGCTGGTTGAGGAAACCGAAGTCAAAGGCGAATGAGCGAACCCGCGCCTCCCCCTTGCCGCAACTGGAAACGGATCGGCCTCATCACCGGGGGCGTGGCCTTGCTGATCGCCATCGTCTTTTGGCTCTGGCTCCCTGCCAATGGCTTGCGGGCGGCCGGCAAGTTTCTGCGCTGGAAATTTGATGATATCCAGCATCGCACCCCTACCCAAATTGCAAAATGGCCGGACAATAACAGCACGGTCTATTGGGACATCCGCCGCGCTGACGAATTCGCCGTCAGCCATCTCCCCCACGCGCGGCATTTATCACCAGAAACGTCCGATACTGAATTACGCCAACTCCTCCCGGATGCCAATCAAACCATCATTGTCTACTGCTCCGTCGGCTATCGCAGCGCCCAAATGGCCCGCCGCCTGCAAGCCATCGGCCACACCAACGTCATCAATCTCGAAGGCGCAATCTTCGCCTGGGCCGAAGCTGGACTTTCCCTCGAAGGCGGCAAAAAAGTGCATCCATACAACGCCATGGGCCGGCGGATGCTACGGGATGATTTGGAAACGGATTAGGCCTAGCTAAAACTTTTTCATATCCAGAAATCGTTGACTCAATCAATGGCGACCGAATTTTTATTGATTTTGAATTTCAGCCGAAATCCGTTAGCATTTGGTAATGGGAAACAGTCCACCAAACAACCTACATCGCAGTTGCGCAATTATCTGATCTTCCCCGACATCTTCGCCAACGGCGGGATTGACATGAAGTCAGGGTCTGGACCTGAGGGATGAGTTAGGCTCGGGAAATTTATCGCTGCTGCACTTCAATTCATTGCCGATTTCATGCTGGGCACCGTCGCGTTCTCCGGAGCAATACCGGTTATACAATAGACAAAACCAACAGTTCCGAAAATCCCATCTCACCTGAATCATGATGCTCCCACTCCCATTATAATAACCGCCGCATCGGCGTTCCACTCGCGTCCATTAGGAGGGAATCCGGCGGGTTGATTGACACGTTATCGAATTGCTCCGCGAACCGGCCTAAACACGCCCCAACATACGGTCCAGCGAGTCGTTGGTCTGGTAAATGAGCGCCTCGGGGTAATGGGTGTAGGGGTGGAAATATTCAAACGTCAGATAACCATTATAGCCGACTTCATCAAATGCCTCCATGACTGCCGGCCAATTAGTGGTGCCATCCAGCAATGGGCGAAATGATTCAAGGGAATGGTCGGTGCCCTTTTTCGTAAACTCCTTCAAGTGCACGTTCTGGATGCGTTTCCCGAGAATGCGAATCCAGTGTTCGGGAAACTGGAAGAGCATAATGTTTCCGGTGTCAAAGTGAACTTTGATAAAATCGCTGTCAAATGAATCCACAAAACTGTTCATTTCCTCTGGCGACATGAGAAAGCCGTTGAAGAAAATGTTTTCCATGTTCAAACGCACCTTGAGTTTCTCGGCCAGAGGAAGGAGTTTGCCAACGGCTTCTCTCGCCCTCTTGTCGCAAATATCGTTTGGCGTTGGATCATGGTCCGCGCGCCACGGCATGTGGACAGCCCCAGGCACGACCAGAAGGTTTTCCGTACCCAAATCGTGAGCACACTGGGTCATCTTAGCCGCAAGCTCCATGCCACGAGCTCGTTCTTTTGCGTCATTGCTGGTCAACGGATACGGCCAGAACAGGAACGAACACACGCCGCTGATGGCAATGCCAACCTCATCAGCCATTTTGCGAATGGCGGTAAATTCCTTTGTGCCGCCCTTGGGCGAAAGGTCGTTTTCGAGATCGTAATTCAACTCGATGCCATCAAAGCCCGCATCCTTGGCCAACTGCAGGCATTCCCGAAGATTCATCCGTTCCGGATAGGGGAAGGCCCACAGGTTGATGGATTTTTTCATCGTATATTTCCGGGGAGATACCGCACGGGGATCGGGTTTGCGCCGGGGGGCTCCCGTTGCGCTATGGACAAATGCCGCCGCGCCGCCCGCTGCCGCCAGTGCCCCGCTAATCGCTGCCCGTCGGTTGAACCCGCCCGCCTGTGTGGATGCCTCTTGCCCTGTCATCCGGCGAGCTTGGCACAACGCCCGTCATCGGCAAGCCCGCACATCAAGCGCGATTGACCCACGGCGGAGATTATGGTAGAAGGCCACAACCATGCGGATGAATTTACGACAATCGGTTCTTGGTGTTAAGGCGGTGCCTGTGGTGGTACTGGCCCCACCGACCTGGGTTGCTTGTTGTGACTGACGATGAATCTCGACAAGAACCCACGGCTGGCCGGTCGTGGGTTTTTTGTTGCCCACGCCACCGTCCGAGAAATACGACATGAGCAAGACGACAACCAAACGAAAGAAGACCGGCAGCAAGGCACGCAGACGCAAACTGGGCAAGCCCATGATGGGCAGCGATATCCTCGTGGCCGCTCTGGAACGCGAGGGTGTCGACACCATTTTCGCCTATCCTGGCGGCGCGAGCATGGAACTGCATCAGGCGCTTACACGCTCCAAGCAAATCCGCACCATCCTGCCCCGGCACGAGCAGGGAGGGTCATTTGCCGCCGAGGGCTACGCCCGTGCCTCCGGCAAGGCCGGCGTTTGCATGGGCACCAGCGGCCCCGGCGCCACCAACCTCGTGACCGGCATTGCGGACGCCTGGATGGACAGTGTGCCCATGGTGGCGCTGACGGGGCAGGTGCCGCAGGCCATGATCGGCAAAGGAGCATTCCAAGAAACGGACATCTATGGAATGACGCTGTCGGTGGTAAAACACAGCTATCTGGTGACGGATATCACGGAACTGCCACTCGTGGTCAAGGAAGCCTTTCACATTGCCCAAACCGGTCGCCCAGGACCGGTGCTCATTGATTTCCCAAAAAATATCCAGCAGCAAAAAGCGCAGCCTGTTTGGCCGGACAAGCTGGACTTGCCCGGCTATCCGGAGCCGCCCCGTGCTGATGATCTGGAACTGAACGAGATCATTGGTTTGATTGAGAAATCCGAGCGGCCCGTGCTTTATTGTGGTGGCGGTGTGATTACGGGTGAAGCCAGCCGCGAACTGCGTGCCTTTGCCATGGCTGCTGGTATCCCGGTCACCACCACCATCATGGGCGCCGGATGTTTCCCGGAAACCCACGCGCTTTCACTGCGCTGGCTGGGCATGCACGGCGCGGCCTACGCCAACTGGGCGGTGAGCGGTGAATTTAAGAAGGATTCAAACGGCAAAGCCAAAAAAATTGCTGAAGGCGCCGACTTGCTGCTCGCTTTCGGGGTGCGCTTCGACGACCGGGTGACCGGTAAGGTGGAGAAATTCTGCGAACACGGAACGATTGTCCACGTGGATATCGACCGCTCGGAACACAACAAGAACCGGCTCGTCCAGCTGCCCATTCACAGCGACGTCAAGTATGCCTTGGGCAAGCTCGCCGCAATGGTGAAAAAGCGCCCCATTCGCCGCAAGTTTACCGCGTGGCACGAGCAGGTTGCTGCATGGAAAGCGAAGGCACCCTTTCACTACAGCGCCGACGACCGCTCTCTGGAAGTCGAGCATCTCCGCGATGACCTCGACAAACGCGAAGAGATCATCATGCCCCAGCAGGTCTTGCAGGAGCTTTACAAGCAGACCAAGGGCGACGCCATTATCACGACTGGTGTCGGCCAGCACCAGATGTGGAGCGGGCAGTATTATCAATGGACCAAGCCGCGCACTTTGCTCACCAGTGCTGGGCTGGGAGCGATGGGTTTTGGTTATCCCGCTGCCTTGGGGGCCAAGGTGGCACAACCAAACAAGCAGGTCATCGACATTGACGGGGACGGCTCCTTTCTCATGAACGTGCAGGAGCTTGCCACCGCACACATTGAAAACATTGCCGCCAAGGCCATTATTTTGAACAACCAACACTTGGGCATGGTGGTGCAATGGGAGGACCGGTTTTACGCTGGCAACCGCGGTCACACATACCTCGGCGATCCGGACAATCGGCGGCAGATTTACCCGGATTACCCAGATATCTGTGCCGGCTTCAACGTCAAGTGTGAGCGAGTGATCCGGAAAAAGGATCTCCCCGGCGCATTGAAACGCATGCTCGATGCCGACGAACCTTATGTGCTCGATGTCATCGTGCCCTACACCGAACATGTGCTGCCGTTCATTCCCGCTGGCCACACCGTTGCGGATATGATCTGGTGAATGACTTACGCTTGCCGACCACAGGCCGCGCACTAGACTTTCCCCATGAAAAAGCTGGCGATTCTGGCGATGTTGTGGAGCGGACTGTCCGCCGCCGCCGCGTTGAACCCGTTGAATTTCAGCCGGCAACAGCTCGGCAAGGCGCCAGCGGGCTTCGTTCCCGTCAATAGTGAAGCCACTGAGTGGACGGTGATCAAAGCCAAGGTGCCAAGCACCCTAGACCCTACCCAACTGGTCGATCGACACTGCCTGAAGCACAGGGGCGGCACCCCTGACACCAAGCGCTACCCCGCCCTGCTCCTTGACCACAGGGACTACGATGACCTGATCTTAAAAACCTCGTTTCAGATCACCGGCGGCAGCGGCGTGAAAGCGGCGGGTGTTGTTTTCCGAACCCAAAAGGACAACTCTGCCATCCTTTTTGCCATCATCCCCGAGAAAGAGAACATGTACCTGAAATTCTGTGAGAAAGGAGTGCCCGTTGGCGGGCCGGAAAGCAGGATTAAGATACCCAAGGACGGCTGGTATCACCTCGAAATTTCCTGTCGAAACAACGTCATCAACGGCCGCCTGAATGGTGAATCGTTTGACTCCATTAAATTAAACGACATGCCGGCCGGCCGCGTGGGCTTCTGGACTCGAGGCGATACCGAATGCCTGTTTGCCATGTCCAGCCTCACGCTGCCCCTCACACTGGCCCAGGGCGCGGTCAACGACATCACCCGTGCCAATGAACACCTGAAGCGCATGGAACTCATTGGTCAACGCCGAGGTGCTGACGGCCTTGAAATCGCCGCCGCCACCAACGCCGCCCTGACTGGCAAAGCTGGCCCGGAATCCTGCCGGCCCACCTTGGAGAAAGGCGCCGTGGTCTACAGCGAGGATGACGATGAAGTGGAAATCATCATGCCTGTGCGGGATGTGGAGGGAGACATCATCGCCGCCGCGAGAATGATTTTAAGCTCCGGCAAACTCACCACTCAAGCCCGCAACCGCGCACGGGCGTCGGCAGTGGCCATCGAACTGGGCAAGCGCATCCAATCGCGTGCGAGACTTTTCCGCTAGTCCCGCAAGGGCGGTAGTTCGCGCCGGGGCGGAGGAGGCGCTGCGGGAAAGTCCGTATAACTGAAAACCCGTCGGCCTCCACGAATCTCCAAAACACCCTTGTCGCTCATGCGCATCATGGGCCGCTTGCGCAGGTAGGTCTCATAAGACTGCTTCTTCTCCAGAACCCCATCCGCGTCAGCCACGCAATAGGTGTAACGAGACGCGCCGCTTCGAAAAAAAACATGAATACGCCCGGATTGGTCCAACTGAAATTCAGGGGGCGACAACTGGACCATCGGCCCAAGTTGGCGCACGGTATAGACGGCATAATCATTTTCCTCTGCCACCCGCAGGTACAGCAACAGGCGCCCGTCCGCCCGTTTGCGCAACAGCTTGAAGACGCGAATCTCGGGCGGCTTGGCGATATTGTTCTTATCCGGCACACCAAATTTATGGGCGGCAAGCACCATTCCCGCGGTCACCTTGATCTGGCACGGCAGGGCGTCAACGTCCTGACGCCACTGCCGGACATTGACACGGGCTGTAATCGAGTAAGTCCCCGGCTGTCGAACATTAAAGAACGGTGCCAAGTCGATCCATTTCACAACCGTCTTCCCGTTGGGAACGATAAATATCTCACCAGCTGGCGGATCCTTGCCCTTCACCACCGGCCGCCCCTGAACATCCATGATTAAAAAACGAATCCATTCACGATGCTGCCCAAGAATAACCGGCCGCCCGGAAAAATTCTTGATGGAAACCCCGACCGCCAAGGGCTCATTGGGAAGAAACTCCGGCCCCAGCGTTTGCAGACGAATCTCCAAGCCGGTTGCCCGCAAACCAACGGCAAACCAAACCGCCGCGAACAAAACCAAGCACCTCCTCATGCCTTCAAAATACACCGGCACAGTGCGTGCGCAAGACCGATCCCTCGTGAGTTGTTCACATGCGCAGACGCACTTGGGCGGCCACCGCGGCGGGTGTAATCACCCGCAGACATTCACGCTCAACTTCGTGAGCACAACCCGCCATCATACAGGGCGCACACGGCAACTCTGCCCGCATCACATCCTCCTCCCTGTGGTACGGCCCCGTGCGGCCAGCATGCGTTGGTCCATATAACGCCACCACCGGCCGCTCCAATGCCACAGCCACATGCAACGGTCCGGAATCATTGGCGACAACCACCTGCGCACAACGCAACCAATCCACCATTTCCGGGATTGTTGTTTTACCCGCCAAATTTTTGCACCGCCCTCGCGCAGACTTGGCTATGATCTCTCCTGCCTCGGCATCCTCTCCATCCCCCAACACAGCCACCTGCAACGAATCATCGCCCGCCAACAAGTCCGCTCCAAGTTTTGCAAAATGCTCAACCGGCCACCGCTTGTTGGGCCATCGCGCACCGGGGCAGAAAACCACCCAACGGCCATCTGACTCAGGTACGACTGTTTCCCCCGTCCGTTTCTGGATCCACTCAAAATCTCCCCGCGCCTCCACTCTCATGGCCTTCAGCACGGCCAGATTCCAATCCACGGCATGGGTATTCTCCGAGGGGCGGCGCACGGCAACATCATAAAGCCCGCGCGCGCCTTCACGACCGGAGTCCACACCCGCCGTCATGGCCCCTCGCGTCAGCCATCCAAACCACGCGCTTCGAGCCAGTCCCTGCAGGTCAACCACCCAGTCGAACCGTTCCCGGCGCAGCCGCCATGCCGTCTCCAATCCGCGCAATACTCCGCCCGGCGTGCGCCAATCACGGCGCTTGAAAAGGTGAATGGCCTCCAATTCCGAATCCCCCTCAAGCAGCGGTGCCAAGCGCTCTTCAATCCACCAGTGAACGCGCGCACCCGGATGCGCTTGTTTTAACACACGGAGAACCGGCAACGCGTGGACCACGTCGCCGAGTGAACTTGGCTTGAGAATTAAGACCTTCAAGCGCCTGTAGCGGCCTGATGGCTGCGGTTCATTTGCCCAAGCCCAGACGGTCGGCCAGGCGATCAGGCAGGCCCGCCGCTCGAATTTTCTCCTGCGCCTTCTCGAGGTCGTAGTTTAAGCGGAACAACTGGATGGTCTGCGCGTCGGTATCGTAAATCACATACGCCGCCCGCGGATCCCCATCCCGGGGCTGCCCCACGCTGCCCACGTTGATGAAGTACCGCTTGTTGCGCTCCACCTTAACCGATTCATACGCACCACCGGAAATATCCAGATCCTCAGTAAACGCCAGCGGCACATGCGTGTGCCCGTGGAAACACACCGGCGTGGTTTGGTAGGTAAAACTTGCCGCCGCATCCATCTTACTCTGGACATAGCCCCAGTATTTTGGCCCATCCATCGTTGCGTGAACCACTGAGAAACTGTCCACCAGCCGGATATATCTCAGGTCCCGCAGCCATTTGCGCTCCTCCTCGCTCAATTGCGAACGTGTCCACAACACGGCCTCAGCCGCAACTGGGTTGAAGGAGGAAAGGTCGATGTCGTTCCCCACATACTCGTCATGGTTGCCCATCACGCACGGCATGTTCATCTCTCGCACAATTGCCATACACTCGCTTGGGTTGGCGTTGTAGCCCACCACGTCGCCGCCACAGACATATTTCTCACAGCCGTGTTCCTTGGCGTGGGTCAGCACTGTCTCCAAGGCCTCCAAGTTGCCATGGATGTCCGATATAATCGCGTACTTCATTAACTCCCGTTGATCCGCAAATTCTTACCCGGCGATCGCAAATCCGCGAAATTCACCAGTCCCCTTGCTCCAGCTCGGCAATTCCAAGCGTATAAAGCGGCGCAATCCTGCATCCGGAATTGCAGCTTGAAAAGCCTCTAATTCCTCCCGCGCGCCCTCCGCAACCAATTCCACGCGACCATCAGACAGATTTCTAACCCAGCCGGTTACATCAAACCCCGTCGCCACCTCCCTCACAGTCCAGCGAAACCCCACCCCTTGCACCCTGCCTTCATAATAGACATGCAGCCGCTCCCGCTCCATCACATCCCACGGTCCGGCTTATGCACCTCATATTCGCCCTTCCCCGAGCGCTTTAACACGGTGAAACCAGCCTCCTTTGCCTGCCGGATGTTCGGCTTCTTAAAATGCTTGGGCATGTAAATCCGCCCACCAAAAACCTTCCTGACTGGCTTCTTGCACGCTGGGCATTTCTTGAGCTCCTTCGCCTTCAACGGCCGATGAATCTCAAATCTCCCGCCGCACACCCTGCAGTCCCCATCACAAATCTCGTACTCGTAAATTGGCATCGTCCGGCGGCAATCTACACCAACACCGCTCCACTTGTCACCCTTCAGCCGGGACTCTACAATGGGCCGATGGCAGTTGTCCGCATTCTGGTTGACGGCTACAGTCTTTTACATGCTTGGTCCGGACTCGCTCCGGGCAAGCCGCGCCACTCATCTACCGCCAGAGATGCCCTCGTGCGCATCCTGACCCAGTACCGCGACGCCATCAACACACCCCTCACCATCTTCTTTGATGGCAGCGGTGCCCCGCCCTCGACACCCGATCCCATTTTTTCTGAGGGCATCGAAGTACTCTATTCCAAGAAAGGCCAGACCGCCGACGACCTCATCGAACGCACCGCCTACAGGCTGAAACCCTTCGGCGAAGCCCTAGCCATCACCAACGATTATGCCGAACGCGATACTGTCATTGCCATGGGCGGTCTCGCTCAAAGCTGCGAAGAATTCATCAAGATTGTCGAGGACACCCTCGCCCAACAATCCCGGGATATCGCACGTCACAAGCGAAAAGAAAACCTCCGCTTCAGGAGGCCTCAATAATCTGGCAGGCAGCGCGCAGCAATGCCTTCATTTCCTGCTCACTCCCTATCGTGATCCGCAGGTAGCTCTTCACCCGCGGATCCGAGAACCACCTCACCAATACTTTTCGCTCCCGGAGTTTGTTCAGCCAGGTCTTGGCCGCAAACCGGGGTGGCTTCACGAACAGGAAATTGGTGGAACTGGGTAGCACCTCAAATCCGAGCCCTTCCAACTCCACCGCCACAACCGACCGGATTTGTTTGATCAGCCGAAAATTTTTCCGGTAATAAGCCAAGTCTCGCAGCGTCGCCAGCGCTGCCACCTGCCCCAATCCGTTCACATTATAACTATCCCGAATTCGATCCAGTGCCGCAATCAACCCTGGGCTCCCCACTAAATACCCCACTCGCTGAAAACACAGCGAATACCCCTTGGAAAACGTCCGGGACACCAGGATATTGGAGAACCTTAGCCCCAGCTCCAACGCGTCCTCTTCCGCAAAATCCGCATACGCCTCATCCAGAACCACTACTCCCTTTTGGGATTTGCACAAATTTTCCAGTCGCTCAGTTGCGTAGCCACACCCGCTCGGTGCATTCGGTGTCGTAACAAAAGAAAGGCATGCGCGCGTTTTCCACCCGCTCTTTTTCAAAGCAACCGGCAATGAAAAATCATCCTCCAAGGGCACCTCGTTCCGCACCCCATTGTGAATCTCCGCTAAAACAGGATACAACGAGTAGCTGGGCGTAAAGTACTGGATCACCCCCTTCCCCGGCTCAACAAAGGCCCTTGTCGCCAATGCCAGCAGTTCGTCAGACCCATTCCCGACAATCACATTCTCGACACCACAACCGTGCAAATCAGCCAAACGCGCACGTAATTCACTCGCCGCTGGATTTGGGTAAAGCCGAAGACGCCCATCCACGGCTGCGCGAACTGCCTTTAAAACCTTTGGCGATGGAGAATACGGATTCTCGTTCGTGTTTAGTTTCACCAACCCCCGCCCCTTCGGTTGCTCCCCCGGCACGTAGGGCGCCAATTTCCGAACATGTCGGCGAATCAAGTTCATTAGTCCAACCGAATGGAAGCTGACCGGCCGTGTGCGTCAAGGCCTTCCATCCCCGCAATCTTTTCCACCGCCGCCAGAGATTTTTTGAGGGCCGCCTTGGAATATTCCACAACGCTTGTCCTGCGCTGGAATTGATCCACCGTCAGGCCCGCAAAAGAACGCCCCGCCCCGCCAGTGGGCAATGTATGGCTTGGCCCGGCAACATAATCGCCCAATACTGTCGGCGACCACGACCCGACGAAAATGGCCCCCGCGGTCACAATATCCCTGACCACGCTTTTCGGCCGCTGCACCATCACTTCACAATGCTCAGGCGCCAAGTCATTGGTAAGCCCAACCGCATCGTTAATATTAGCCACCTGGATCAGCCAGGCATTCTTCAGGGCCTTGTCGATAAAACGTCTCCGCGACAGTTTTGGCAACTGCTTCTGAAGCTCCCGTTCCACAGCCCGCAACAATCGTCCAGAAGATGTCACCAACCAGCAGCGCTCATGTCCCGACCCATGTTCCGCTTGAGCCAGCATGTCTGCTGCCACAAATTTTGCATTCGCCGTCTCATCCGCCAACACGAGCAATTCACTCGGCCCCGGCAGCAGGTCGATCGAGACCCGGCCAAACAAAAGTCGCTTGGCCGCGACCACATAGGCGTTCCCGGGACCAAAAATCTTTTGCACCGGCTTGATAATCCTCGTCCCATAAGCCATCGCCGCAATTGCCTGTGCCCCTCCCACTTTGTAAATCTCCCTGGCACCTGCCATCCTGCACGCATGAATCAGATGATCATTGATGCGGCCATCCTTCCCCGGTGGTGTACAGACACAAATCTGCCGGCAGCCCGCCACCTTCGCCAAGGTGATGGTCATTAATGCCGTCGACACTAGCGAGGCCGTTCCACCAGGAATGTAAACGCCCACCCGTCGGTAAGGATCGTATTTCTCCCCCACCTTGGCACCCTGTTCATTTCGTCCCTGCCAAGGCTTTCTTAAGCCGGCCCTGTGAAACGCCTCAATGTTTCGATGCGCAAAATCCAAGGCTTCGTGCACATCTTCGGTTGTCCGCCACGATGCGTTGTGCAGGTTGGGGATCGAAACAAACAAATCCCGCTCAGTAAAATTCACCCCGTCAAATTTTTTCGCAAATCTCACCAGAGCCTTGTCCCCCTCCTTTTTGACCGCCTTAAGAATCCCCTTCACCTTGCGATCAATCGCTTCATCAAACAAAGGCTGCGCCTCCGCCATTGTGAAAAGGCGACCCACAAAATCCTTGTCATTATGCTTCAGGATATTCATGAGCGCGTGAAACTAGAGGCCCGCACGGTCGATGCAAGCGGAAAGTTCCAAACCTTAGTCTGCCAACACTGGTTAACCATCAGCACGTTTATCATACCAACACCTCCACGGAAACTAGGTCCCCTTCGCCATCTTCCCGAACCAGACAAAGGCTGCCCTTGTCACCAGCCGTTATCCCCGCCTTCAATCCCATTAATTCCGTGGGCCGCGTAGAAAATCCGTCCCAGACCTCGCGCCAAGATACACCCAGCATGGCTGCCGCCCGCTTTACTCCTTGCCATGGTCTCAACGCCGACCCTGCGAAATTTGTTTGCCCGGGATGCCGAACCACTTGGTCGCCCCCAACCTCCAGCTCCAATCTCCCCACAGTATAGCAGCCCGGGGAAGCGCCAGCCGCCGAAATAGAATCGGTGGTGTAATAAATCATATCCGGCTCCAACGCTTTATGCATCAAGCGAAACAGTAGGGGCGAAACATGAATTCCATCGGGAATCATTCCCGCCACCAAGCCACCCTCATCAAAGACCCGCCACAACACATTGTCATGCCTGTCCAACTCCTGCGGACACCCATTTCCTAAATGCGTAAAAGCCACCGCGCCCGCTTCCTTTGCCGCCGCGAGGTCACCAACACTCGGATTGCAATGCCCCAAGCTGACCTTCATTCCCAACTCCACCGCCCGCCGAACCGCCGAAACCATTCCTCCCCTCTCCGGCGCAACCGTCAACAACACCAAGTCATCCTCAACTACTTCATGCAACCGCTCAATATCCGCCACAGTCGCATCCCGCATCACACCACCATCGTGGGCTCCTCGATACCCCAGTTCTGCCGAGAGAAACGGTCCTTCTACATGCCAGCCCTGAATGGACCGGCGCAATTCATCATCGCCATCCCGGAGTTTCTTTAACAACCGCAGCCGCTTCAAAAGCACATCAAACTCATCCGAAATCAACGTCAACAACCATCGGCCGCAACCATCATCACGCAATCCTGCAGCTGCCTTCTGAAGATCGTCCCCCACCAATCCATCTCTCTGAAAGTCAATCCCCGCGTAACCGTTGACTTGAAGATCGAATATCCCTGGCGCAAGCCAGACATCGCCAAGCGCATCCGTTGGCTCGATGGATTCCACGCGCCCATCCCGAAAAAAAACACGTCTCCCCTCGCCTGTCCGATAATCTCGCGCGCAGATGTCAGCCATGTTAGCCATCAGGCCCCGATGCCCCGTCTGAAATTTTCAGGCGACATGAAAGCCGCCTCCTAGTAGCGGTAATGCGCTGGCTTGTATGGGCCATCGACGGGTACGCCGATGTAGTCGGCCTGTTCTTGCGAAAGTTCAGTGAGCTTGGCTCCGAGTTTGTCGAGATGCAGCCGGGCGACTTCTTCGTCGAGCTTCTTGTCGAGCAGATACACTCCCACCGCGCGGTCCGGATTGTTTCGGATATCGATCTGCGCGATAGTTTGGTTGGTGAAGCTATTGGACATCACGAAACTCGGGTGGCCGGTGGCGCAGCCGAGGTTGATGAGCCGCCCCTCGGCCAGCAGATAAATGGAATGGCCGTCCGGAAACGTAAAGCGCGTCACCGGGCCGCCAGGGATGGAGTCGTCCTTAATCTCCTCGCGGGTGACTCCGTCCATTTCCATCAGCGCTGCCACTTGAATTTCGTTGTCGAAATGGCCGATGTTGCAGACCACCGCCTGATCCTTCATGCGCGCCATGTGATCGGCGGTGATGATGTCCTTGTTTCCGGTTGTCGTCACATAAATGTCCGCCACCGGCAGCGCATCCTCAACAGTGGTCACTTGATAGCCCTCCATGCACGCCTGCAGCGCGCAAATGGGATCCACCTCGGACACGAGCACACGCGCATGTTCATTGGCCAGCGCGGCAGCCGAGCCCTTGCCGACATCGCCATAGCCACACACCATGGCCACCTTGCCGGATACAAGCACGTCGAGCGCACGCTTGATGCCGTCCACCAGTGAATGCCGACAGCCGTACACGTTGTCGAATTTCGATTTCGTCACGGAGTCGTTCACGTTGATGGCTTGAAAGAGCAGTTCGCCGCGCTCTTCCATTTGCTGAAGTCGATGCACGCCCGTGGTGGTTTCCTCGGAAACACCCTTCACCGCCTCGGCAACTGGAGCCCAATGCCCCGGCTTATCCACCTGCACGCGCTTGAGCAAATCCTTGATCACCTGCTCCTCTTTGCTGTCCGAGGGCGAATCTACCCAGTCACTTCCATTCTCCAGCTCCACACCCTTGTGAATGAGCAACGTCGCATCACCCCCGTCATCCACAATCTGATCCGGCCCTGAGCCGTCCGGCCAGGTGAGTGCGTTCCACGTGCACTCCCAGTATTCCTCCAGCGTCTCGCCCTTCCATGCGAACACCGGCACACCTGTCGCCGCGATCGCTGCTGCAGCATGGTCTTGGGTGGAAAAAATATTGCACGAACACCAGCGCACATCCGCGCCAAGCTCAACCAGCGTTTCGATCAACACCGCCGTTTGGATGGTCATGTGCAGTGAGCCCATTACTTTCACGCCCGCGAGCGGCTTGTCGGGGCCATACTTTTCGCGCGTGGCCATCAGCCCGGGCATTTCCTTTTCGGCAATGTCGATTTCCTTCCGGCCAAACTCAGCCAGCCCGATGTCGCGCACCTTGTAGTCCGCTTTCGTTTCCTCGAGTGTCGCTGTCATGTTGCTCCTTACTTCGCAGCCTTTTGCAGGGCTGCCACTTTGTCGGTTTTCTCCCAGGTGATATCCTTTTGATTTTTGCCAAAATGACCGTAGTTGGTCGTCAGCAAATAAATTGGCCGCAGCAGTTTGAGCGAATTGACAATATCCGCCGGCTTAAAGCTGAACACCTTGTTCACCGCACGCAAAATCTTTGCATCGGAAACCGTGTTCGTGCCAAACGTATCCACATGCACCGAAACCGGCTTCGGATATCCAATCGCATAGGCAAACTGAATTTCACAACGCGTCGCCAAGCCCGCCGCCACAATGTTCTTCGCGACATACCGCCCCATGTACGCCGCGCTGCGGTCCACTTTGCTCGAATCCTTTCCACTGAACGCACCTCCACCATGCCGCCCCATTCCGCCGTAGGTGTCGACGATGATTTTGCGACCAGTTAATCCACTGTCACCCTCCGGACCACCCGTCACAAATCGCCCAGTGGGATTGATGAGAATCTGCGTGTCGCGTGCCAGCATCTTCTTCGGCAACACCTTGGTGATGACTTCCTTCGTGATAAAATCCCGAATCGTCTTGTTCGTGGCCGAGGCAGCATGCTGGGTCGAAACCACCACACTCGTAATTTTCACCGGCTTGTCATCCACATACTTCACCGAAACCTGACTCTTCGCATCCGGCCGAAGCCATGCAGCGGCACCGGCTTTGCGCAACTTCGTGAGCTGCCTCCCGAGCCGATGCGAAAACATGATCGGCGCCGGCATCAATTCGCGCGTCTCGTTGCACGCATAGCCGAACATCAATCCCTGATCACCGGCTCCCTGCTCTGCCGTCGCTTTGCCCACCGCCTTTTTGGCATCGACGCCTTGCGCGATGTCCGGGCTTTGGGCCGTCAGATAATTGTTGATGAAAACTTTGTCCGCGTGAAACACATCGTCGTCATTCACATAACCGATGTTCCGGATGGCGGCGCGGATGACCTGCTCGTAGTCAAACTTCGACTTGGTCGTAATCTCGCCGCCCACACACACCACGTTACTCTTCACAAACGTCTCGCACGCCACACGGCTGCTCTTGTCACCCGCCAGGCAGGCATCGAGAATCGCATCGCTGATCGTATCCGACACCTTGTCCGGATGCCCCTCGCCGACTGATTCGGAGGAAAAAATGTAGCTGTTCGCCATGGTAAAATCCCGGTTGCTTCATGCGACGGCCAATTTACATATTGACGCATCAAGATGGGATGATATTTAATTTCCACTGTGCGTCAACGGAATTTTATCCACGCATGAGCCAAACATTGAAAATCCTCCGCGCCCTCGGCGATCCCACGCGCCTGCGCCTGCTCGCGTTGCTGGAGAGGGAGGAGTTGTCCGTCAACGAGCTGCAATCCATCACGGGCCTTGGGCAATCGCGGATTTCCACACACTTGGGATTGTTGCAGGAAACCGGCCTGGTAACCAGCCGACGCGACGGCAAGCGATCGCTTTATCAGCTTGAGCAGTCCCCCGCCAATCGGGAATGCCTTTCGCTCGTGCAACAAGCCGCCGCAGAATCAGAAGAGACCGAAAGCGACCAAGCGGGCTTGCGCCGCATTCTTGAACAACGCAACAACGCGCAACAAGTCTATTTCAATCAAATCGCCGGCCGCTTCGATCGCCAATATGGACCGGGGCGATCGTGGCAGGCTTTTGGCCAATTCCTTTTGCGCGTTTTGCCTCCACTCGACATTGCCGATCTTGGCTCCGGCGAAGGCTTGCTGGCTGAGTTGCTTGCCCGCCGCGCGCGCAAGGTCATTTGTGTCGACAACTCCAAACGCATTGTTGATTTCGGCACGCGTAAGGCCAAGAAGAATGGGTTAAAGAATGTTGAGTTTCGTCAGGGCGACATTGAGTCCCCGCCCATTCGAGCGAACACGATTGACCTCGCGCTATTCAGTCAGGCGCTCCATCATGCCGAACATCCCGAGGCAGCCATCGCCGCCGCGCACAAAATCCTTCGGCCCGGCGGTCAAATGATGATTCTCGATTTGCTCGAGCACAACCAATCCGACGTCGCCTCTCACCTGGGCGACCAATGGCTGGGATTTAGCGAAACGCAATTACACGCTTGGCTGGACACTGCAGGTTTTAGTGAGATCGAAGTCACCGCAGTGGCCCGCGAAGACGAACCGCCGCATTTTCAAACGGTACTAGCCACCGGCATGAAGCCGGTTTAGCTCAGGTTCTTCAAGCGCCCCGTGCTGTCACCGAGCCGATCGGTGGGCGTTCCCATGATGTCCAGCATGTTCAGGAACAAGTTGGCCATCGGGGTATTCGTCGGGTAACGCACGTGACGACCGGTTTCAATGGCGCCGTTGGCGTTGCCGGCGAGGAGCACAGGCAGGTCGTGGTGGGTGTGGCGGTTGCCATCGCCGATCGCGCCGCCGTAAACAATCATGCTGTGGTCGAGCAATGTGCCGTCGCCTTCCTTGATGCTCTTGAGGCGATCGAGGAAATGCGCGAAAAGTATGCAATGGTAGCGGTTGATCTTCGTGAGATCCTCCACCTTGTCCTTGGCATTGCGGTGATGGCTGATGCTGTGATGACCTTGACGCACGCCGAGGTGCGGGTAGCTGCGGTTGTCGCCATCATGGGCGAGTAGATAGGAGGCGATGCGTGTGCTATCGGTTTGGAACGCGAGCGCCATCATGTCACTCATCAGGCGCACGTGCGCGCCAAAGTCACGCGGTTTGCCGGCGGGCACGCTGAAGCCGTCGGGAAGTTCAACATTTGCCTTGGCCATCGCTTCAATGCGCTTCTCCAATTCGCGGATGGAGTCGAGATACTCGTCGAGTTTGCGTTTGTCGGTATAGCCGAGCTTTTTCTCCAAGCGCTTGGCGTCCTCCAGCGCGAAGTCGAGAATGCTTTTGCGATAGCGTTCGCGGCGAACCTTGTTTTCGTCCCGCTCTTTTTTGCTGCCTCCGGCAAACAGCCGATCAAAGACGGCCTTCGGGTTGGATTCCGGCGGCATCGGCGAGGATGCGTTCTTCCAAGCGAGGTTAAATTGATATGCGCAGCTGTACCCCGAGTCGCACCGGCCGCTGAGGCGCACGCCGTCACTGCTGAGCTCCAGTGAGGACAGCCGTGTTTGGTCGCCGATTTTTTGCGCGGCGATTTGATCAACGGATACACCGAGCTTGATGTCCGCGCCGCTGGTCTTGCGTGCTTGAGCACCCGTGAGGAAGGTGGCATTCGCCCGGGCATGATCGCCGGCACCGTCGCCATTCGCCCGTGCCTTGTCATGGGCCAAGCCGCTGAAGACGAGCATATCGTCGCGGTGTTTGGCAAGCGGCTCGAGGATGTGCGAAAATTGATAGTCCTTCCCCTCCCCCTTCACGTTCCATTTTTCCTGGATGACACCGTTGGGAATGTAGATGAACGCCATGCGCGTGGGGAATTTGGCATTGCCCGCCGCGAGTGCACGCGCGGGAATCATCGCCTCCAAAGTGGGCAGCGCGATGGCTGTGCCGAGCCCGCGCAGAAAAGTTCGCCGTGGTAATTGCATATTACTCATCTCCTCGTTGGACGAAATATACCCGAAATTGGTTCAAAAAACAAGCGGCGGAATCTATTTCCCGGCTTCGCCGCGCTTCATGTCAAATGGCAGGCTCGTCACAATGCCGCCGATCAGCTCATTGAACCGATATCCCTTGGACTGCAGCCGCTTGACGATGGTGTCCACCGTGCGTTTGTCGTAATACTCCAACCCACGCCCTAGGGCGTAAGTGAGCATTTTTTCTGTGAGACAACGCGCGAAAAGATCGCTCTTTTTATTGGTCAAAATCTGGCGCAACTCCGCTGCATTCTTAAATGCCTCCCCGCTGTCGAGCTTGCCGGCAGCGTCGATGGGTTGACCGTTGTCCTTTGCTCGATAACGCCCGATGGCGTCGAAATGCTCAAAAGCAAACCCAATCGGATCCATCTTTTCATGGCACGAAGCACAAACGGCATTGGTGCGATGCTTCACCATTTGCTCGCGCAAAGTGCCCTTGTCAGCCCCGACCACCTCCAGCTCGGGGACGTCCGGTGGTGGTGGTGGCGGCGGTGTTCCCAAAATATTTTCCAACACGTACTTGCCGCGTTTCACCGGCGAGGTGCGGTTGGGATCACTGGTGACCGTGAGGATGCTCGCGTGGCCAAGAATGCCGCCGCGTCCCGTGCCCTTAAGCGACACTTGGCGGAATTGATTTCCCGCAATATTTTTCACGCCATAATGCTTCGCGAGTCGGGCATTTAAAAAACTATAGTCGGCCGACAGCAACTCCAGCACGCTTCGGTTTTCGCGCATCACATGGCCGAAGAGCAATTCGGTCTCGCGTCGCATGTCATCACGCAGCTCGGGCGTGTAGGTGGGGAACAGCTTGCGGTCAGGCCGATACACATTGAGGTTGCGCAACTCAAGCCACTGGCCGGCGAAATTCTCGACAAGCGATTTGGCGCGGTCGTCCTTGAGCATGCGCGACACTTCAGCGCTGAGGTTTTTCCGCAGCTCACCTTGCCTGGCAAGCTGCAAGAGTTTTTCATCGGGCAAACTGCTCCAGATAAAAAACGAAAGCCGCGAGGCAAGCTCAAATTCATTGAGCGACCGGATGGCCTTGGGATTGTCCGGCGCGCCATCCAGTTCCCAGCGGAAAATAAAGTGCGGCGAAACCAAGGTCGCCATCACCGCCAGCCGCACCGCCTCCTCGAAGCTGCCACCATCCACCATGGCTTGGCCGGCGAGGACCATGATGCGCTTGGCCTCGTCCTGTTCGATGTCACGGCGATACGCCCGTCGCAAAAATTTCCGCACAAACTCCACCGCCGCCTCACGTCGTTCGCCCTGGGGGATGGGGTAGCGAAAATAATGCCGCTGAAAGTCAGTTATCTTTTTCGGGTCCATGGGCTTGCCTTGTTCGGGCACGGCCACGGCTTGCTCGGCGATCTTCTCCGCGGCGGCGAGATATTTCTCGAGCAGCAATGGCGACATTGAGAGAACATCGCCGATGTTGTCAAAGCCGTGCCCGGAATCGTCCGCGGGAAAATCCTTGGCCGGCTGGAAATCAACCATCATCAAGTCCCGGATGACGTTGTTGTATTCCGTGCGATTGAGCCGGCGCACCGTCACGCGGCCGGGATCCGGCGGTGAGTTCACATAAAAATCATCGAGCGAATGTCGAATCCAGCCCGCAATCAGCGTTTGCTCCTCCTTGTTGGGCCGTTTTTTACGCCCTTCCGGCGGCATCTCACCGGCGCGGACCTTGCGGAACACCTGCTCCCAAAGCTTGTAACCGCGATGCACATCGCCCGCCTTTTTGAAATCGTCAAACTTAATGCCGCCCTTTTCCTGGCCGTCGCCGTGGCAGGCAAAGCAGTGATCCTCGATCAGCGGCAAAATGTCTTTTTCGAACTTGGCCTTCGCCGGATCCGCCGCGAATGCAGTCAAACCGCAGATTGTGCCAAACAAAATGTAAGTAAAAATCCTCACGCTAGTTCCGCCCAACAGACGAGTGAAACGTCCGGGTGGATTCAAATTTCCTCACGCAAAAACCTCGCGCACCGGCTTGCCATGATCCGTGATCGGCACGGGGCGGTCTCCAGCATACAGGTTTTTGTGCGGATTAATGCCGAGCGCACAATGAATCGTGGCAAACAATTCCGGAACGGAAACCGGCCGCTCCGCAATTTTCATCCCCAAATCATTGGTCACACCAATCGCTTGGCCGGTCTTCAGCCCGCCGCCCGCCATGGCGACGGTGAATGAACCGGGATGATGTCCGCGCCCGCCGCCGCCATCAAACTGCGCCGGTCGGCCAAACTCGGTGGACACCACGATTAACGTCTTGTCGAGCAGCTTGCGATTCTCGAGGTCGGTCACCAATGTCGCCAAGGCAGCGTCCAACTGCTGAATGAGCACGTGCTGTTTTTCCTGACCCTGATTGTGCGTGTCCCAACCAGTGCCGTTAATAAAATTCAGGTTGAATGAAACCTCAATGAACCGGACGCCCCGCTGCACCAACCGCCGCGCCAACAGGCAGCGCTGGCCAAATTCATCGCCATAAGCATTGCGCAACGCATCCGGCTCTGACTTCAGGTTAAACGCACTTTTGAATTCTCCCCGCCCCAACGTCAGCGCCTCGTCAATCGCGGCATCGTAGCCCGCAATTTTTTTATCACGCGGATTGCGCCTTAAAAATTCGCCGCGCACCTTTTCCAGCAGCCGCTCGCGATCAGACATCCGCGCACTCGTGATCTCCTTCGGCCGCGCCAATCCCTCGGGCCCCGCCTTCGTGTCGGTCAGGTAAATGTACCCGTACTTCGCACCCAGAAAGCCCGGACCGCGCGTGAGGTTGGGGTAACCCATCACCACATACGCAGGCATGCCGGCGTTCGCCTTGCCGCGTTCGTGCGCGACCACCGAGCCGATGGAAGGATACACAATCGTGCCGCTCGTTGGGCGCCCCGTGTGCATGCGGTTGGTCGCTGCCGCGTGCTCGTCCACCACGTTATGGTTCACCGTGCGCATCAGCACAAACCGGTCGAGCAACTTGGCACAACCCTTTAAATGTTCGCACACCTGCACCCCGGGCACGGCAGTGTCAATGGCGGGATACGCCGAGCCGGCCTTTTTCAGCTTTGGGTCACCCACACGCTTGGGGTCCCACGTATCAATCTGGCAGGCCCCACCGCCCAGCCAAATAAAAATACAATGCTCCGCTTTGCCCTTGGGAAAAGTTTTCTCGGCCGCGAATGTGCTCGGCAGCGCCGCCGCCCCCATCGCTGAGGTGGCCAGGAATTTTCTGCGATCCAAAGTATCCATCACGGCACAAAAATGAATTCCGGTGAGTTAATCAGCGCAAACACCACATCCTCAAAACTCTCGCGCCAAGGCGCCCTCAGCCGGGCCGTCGGCGGATCGCCTTCGCGGGCCAATCGTTCCAGCTCCAGCTTGATGCGCGTGGCATCGGCGTGAAGGTGGTTGGACCACGATACGGCATGCACCTTTACGTGCCGCGTTGCCGGTTTCGCATCCTTCAACACGCGAAAAGCGAATGTCTGGCAAATGTGATCGAAAAAAAGCGCTGCCTCCTTGTCCGTGGGCGGCCGCGATAAAATTCGCAGATACAATTTTTCAATCATCGCCTTGGTATCGATGTTCTTGAGCGCGAGCGCAGTGAAAGCACTGTCTTCTGAGAGCTGCGTTGCGCGTTTGCCGATGATGCCATTTAGCAAAATGGCTGGCTGCAGGACGTTGGGCACGTCATCACGGGCGGTGATGGCGTCCTGCCGGGCATCGCGCCAACCGAAATTCTTGAGCGTATCCACCACGCTTTGAGCCTTGGGAATAGCCAATGCCGGTCGGTCGCGTTCATTGGAAAGCGAGGTAAATTCCCACGCGCGGCGCGGGCTGCCGAGGTTCAGAAACGTGGTCACCGGCCGTCGGCCGTCGACATCGAGGGTGAGCAGCTCCACGCCCATCGCTTTGCCGGAGACGGCAAACAGTGAATCGACAATTTGTTCGGCGGTCAGGCGCCGCCGAGCAGGACCGGCAAAAAATCGTGTGGCCGCTTCTCCAGGTTTGACAGCTGCAGTGTCGATTTGGCGTTGATATGTGTGCGAATTGAGGATGAGTCTCGCCACATGTTTGAGGTCGTAGCCGCTTTCAACGAACTGCCGTGCGAGCCAATCCAGTAAGAGCGGATGTGACGGCTCGGCCTCGGACCAGTCGTCCACCGGCTCCACGATGCCCCAGCCGAGGTAGCGTTTCCACACGCGGTTGACCATGACCTTGGCGAAACGGTCATTTGCCGGATCCGTGATTTGCGCGGCAAGCTGAGCGCGAGTGTTGGCGTGGATTGGCTCGCTGAGAGGTTTGGCAAACGGCCAAGCGGGCGGGACCTTGCTGCCGGGCTTGAGGCTCACCTCCACGCGCGGTTTTCGCCCATCGGGCAAAGGCGGCACACTGCTGGTCTTTGGTACTGCCAAGGGCGACTGCTGCAACATGGCTGCGATTCCAAAGAGGTCCTTTTGATCGAAATCATGAAACGGCGCGTCGTGGCAGCGGGCGCACTTCATTTGGCGGCCGAGGAATGCCTGCGCCAGCACTTGCGCCTTGGCAGCCATCGGCACGTCGTTTTGCGTGGCCATCGCAAAGCCCGCCGGACCGCCATAATATTTACTGCCCTCCATCATCACCAGCTCGGTCAGGAACCGGTCCATCGGTTTGTTGTCCTGCAGACTCTCGTGGATCCAAAAACGAAACGGCCCCGTGTTGTTGAGCATCGGCTTGAGGATATTTGGATTCTCCGCGAGCACATCCTGCCAGTAGCTGGTCCAGTGATCCGCCCAGCCAAGGTTGTCCTTCAGAAACCGGTCGATGGCTCGCGCTCGACGGCCGGGCTTCTTGTCATTTTGAAAGGCTGCGATCTGTTCGGGCGTCGGCACCACGCCGACGGTGTCCAGCGCCACGCGCCGCAGGAACGCCCAGTCATCGGTCAACGCCAACGGCTCGCGACGGGCTTTGGAAAGCTTGAGGTTGATGAAATCGTCGATGGCATTTTGCGAAGGCAGGTTGGTGATGTTAGTGGCCACCACTTTGGGCTGCCCTTCAACCGTCGCACGCACGATGGAGTGTCGCTGTTTCCACTTAGCCGCTTCCGCCTGACTGACATTTGCGCGAGTGGCTCGGTCGACGGCAAACATCCGCAACCGTTCTGCGCGCGCAAAAGCATCCCAACCATCATCGGTCAATGCCACGCGGGTCTTGGGTGAGAGCAACTGAAATGATTTACCGTCCGAAGAAATAGCCACCGAAAGCTCCCCCGTCTCCGGCCGGAGGCTTTTGCCGCCGACAAAGGCTTCCAGCAACACGAGCTGCTCGCCGCCGGTGGAGGTGAATTTGACCAGCTGCTCCTGCATGCCCGGGCGAAGCATCCGGGTGAATTCGCCCAAACTTTCAGGCAACACGGGTACGGGCTGATGGCCGTTGGAGTTGCGCGAAGCGGGCTTGGTGCTGGCGACGACTTTGCCATCCATCCATAACCGCGCCGAGGTGCGTGCGCGCAATAGGATGCGATGCTCGCCCTTGGGTAGGTTCACCTTGGCCGCCGCGCGCAACAGGAACGAGCTGGAGCGGTCAACGATGAGCCCCTTGGCGTTGTATTTTTTGGGGAGGAATGGGAAGGCGAACACGGCCGAGTCAAACTGCGCGGCGGCATCAGTGGCCACGTAGTTCCAATTTTCGCCAATGCCCTCGTGCAGTGTGGCGCGCACCTTGCCGGCGGGCAACGCGTCCACGTCCAAGGTAAATTCCCGTCGCGCACTTTTGAACCGGCCCGCGAGGCGTTCAGCGGAAAGTACCTTTCGGTAAATGGCGACTTCATCAATGCGTCCATCGAACGGAATACCCGATGCCCCGCCCTGCGAGGCGCCAATGCGCAGCTCGTCATCGTCAGTCCACGGCGCGGAATCCGTTTGCCCGCCCATGTCCCACGCGCCATCGGTGGGTTGGCCATCAATGTAGCCGAGCACGCTCGAACCCTTGCCGAAGGTGTACGTGAGCGCCACGTGATGCCACTCGCCCGCACCCAGTAAACCATTGGACGTCCATCGATGCCACGTCGTGTTGGCCGCATTGCGAAACAAAAACGACAACCCCGAACCGCCCTTTACGCCCACCAGCCGCAGCGCGTAATTTTGATTATTTTGCGGAACGCCTTTCCGGTATGTCCGCCCCTTGCCCGCGATGTACATGAACCGTCCCGCCGGCACGATCTGCTTCGGAGCCACCCAAGCCTCGATGGTGATGGAATCACCCTTCGCAAAATCCAGCACGCTCTTTTTGCCGGGGTCGGCTACTCCGAGAAAATTCCCGGTGGCATCAAAGGCCATGGATTTGTTGTCCGCCGAAAATTCCGGATAATAAAGCGGCCGAGGCCCCGGCGGGAGGGATTGAATCAATTGACCGCTCAAGTCGCCGACCACCGATTTCACTGTCGGACTTTTCGCCGCCGAAAAACGCCAATACGCCACCGGCTTGTCAGCGAGCACCTTGTCGGAATAAGCGTCCGCCCACAGCATTATTGGCCAAAGTGCAAATAAAACCGAGATGCGTTTCGCCCAATTCATGCGGCCTTCATTCTCGCCGACTATATCAAAAAAACAAGCCCGGCTTGCACCGGGCTTGGTGGAAAAAGTTGACTACGCCTTGTCTCGCACGTGCAGCCAAGTATGCACATGCGGCCGGCCGCGGAAGTACCAGAGCATCGCCGGGCCCTCGACCTGCCAGACGTCCCATGTGCCGTCCTTGCCGATGTCTTCGTTTTTGTAAAAGGCGATATGCAGGTTGTCGAAGCCGTTTTTCTCGATGAGCTTCATAGACTCGTCGGCGTCCTTTTTGCGGAAAGGCGCGAGCATGTCTTTCATCACCGAGCGCATGAGGCCCTTTTGGTCCTTGCTCATGTCCGCAGTGCGCAGTCCGGGCAAACCTTCCTTTTTGCCGGTGAGCTTCACGGTGCGGGTGCCGTGTTCGCCGCGCGAGGTGCCCAAGAGGGCGGCCTTGCGTTGCTTGCCGTCGAGCGCCTGGAAGAGCTCGTTTGGCCGCTTGGCTTGGAACCAGTAGGCGTTGCCGGGATGGTCGGGCTTCTCATTGAATTCCTTGGGCGAGTGGCCGTAGAAAATCGGGCCACCAAAGGCTGCACCTTCAAGCGAGTCACCGTCGCAGCGCCGCGTGACGTGGCGCCCGCTGAGCACGAACTCAAACTTGCCGGAACCGGGCTTGCCGAAGAGCGCGATGGCACAGTCGCCAAAGCCGCCGCTCGCGTCGCTGTCCACTTGGTCGAAAACCGTCTTGCGATACTCGTCGCTGTGCAGTCCATTGAAAATCTGCTTCACGAGGTCGGCCTGGTCGTCCTCCATGTCGCCCACGGCGGACTTGGTAATGAACCAGTTGTTGTCCACCTTGTTGCGCAGCGGATGCTCCCACGGAAAGCAAATGGCCTTGCGCTGTTTGTCGTTGAGGCTCTTGTAAAGCTGCGTGACGAGCGTCTCCGGCTGCGCCGCCTTTTTCTTCGCCGCCAATGCTTCACCAGCCATCGGCGCCGCCGCAGCCACCGCCAAACCGGTGCCGGCAGCCTTCAGGAATTCACGCCGCGACTGTTCGCAGCAATCGGGGATTTCGGGGGAAGGAGTGGTCTTCATGGGGAAATCGTAGCGAAGCCAGCGGGGGTGGCAATGACTAATTTCTAATGACGAATGTCTAATGAATGACCAATGCCCAAACCCAAAAATTAGTCATTACGCATTCGTCATTAGTCATTTCCCAATAATGTCCGCAATCGGCTCCCCTTTCGCAATCGCCAGAGGCTGATCTTGCGTGTTGTGAATCTCCGTCCCATGCGGGATGCCCAGCAGGTGATACATCGTCGCCGCGAGGTCGTCGGGTTTCACGGGGTTTTCGTCGGGATACATTCCGTGTTTGTCGGATGCGCCGTAAACATGACCGCGCTTGATGCCGCCGCCGGCGAGTAGCACGGTGTAGCATTGCGGCCAGTGATCGCGGCTTTTGTTGGCATTGATCTTCGGCGTGCGGCCAAATTCGCCCATCCAGATGACCAGCGTTTCATCGAGCAGTCCGCGTTCGTCCATGTCGTTGAGGAAGACCGGCAGTGTGTGCTCGGTGATCGGCAGGTGATATTTCTCGATGATGGGAAACATGCGGGTGTCATTGAAGCCGTGCGTGTCCCAGCCGCCCTCGGTGGTGCTCTGGCCGCCGATGCTCTTTGAGAAATAAACCGTCACAAATTTTGCGCCATGCTCCACCAATCGCCGCGCCAATAGACAGCCTTGGCCATACGTCGTGCGCCCATAAGCCTCGCGAGTTTTTGCCTTCTCCTGACTGAGGTCGAATGCCCTCCGCAGTTTGGTAGACGAAAGCATCGCGAGCGATTTTTGGTAAAGCGCGTCCACGCCCCGCGCCTCCGCCGAGACCTCGAGCAAGCCGGCTTGTTTGTCGATCAGCGACTGAAGCCCGCGTCGGGCAGTGAGGCGGTCGAGTGAAAGGTTGCCGGGCAGGCTCAATTCCGGCAGTGAAAAGTCTTTCGCGTTGGGATCGCTTTGGAAAAAGAACGGATCGTGTTGCTTGCCGAGAAAGCTCGCGTGCTGGCCGGGCGATTTGGATCCATCGGCAATCGTGTAAGGGTAACTCACAAACGAAGGCATGTCGTTCTGCGTCGGCGCAAACTTGTCCACCACCGAGCCGTACGCCGGATACAACGCCAGCGAATCGCGCAACCGCTGGTCGTCACTCGGCGGCGCGTGCCCGGTCAGCGCGTAATACGCCGCTGAGTTGTGGTTCTTCATCGTGTGATGCACCGACCGCACAAGCGTCACCTTATCCATCACCTTCGCCGTGAGCGGCATTTTTTCACAAATGCCAATGCCATCCGCACTGCTCGCGATGGGCTTGTACGGCCCACGAATCCCGCTGGGCGCACCGGGCTTCATGTCAAACATGTCCACATGCGACGGCCCGCCAAATTGAAAAAGGAAAACGACCGACTTGGCCCGAATCTTCGGCCCTTTGCCGGAAGTTGCTGCGCCCAGCAATTTAGGCATCGTTAGCCCCAACATGCCGAGGCCGCCGACCTTGAGCATGGTTCTGCGCGAAATTGAATTGTGACTCACCATCGAAACAAAAACTCTTTCGTGTTCAACAACGACCACAACAAATCCTCCCACGCCTGGCGGTGTTCGGGGGCGGTGGCGAAGTGCTTGTCAATTTGGGCCAGCTCCTTGCGGTTTGGCGGACGGGCGATGGCTCGCCAAAACAGGGTGTCGACCCGTTGATTATCGGTTTGTTTGCTGGCGAGGAGTGGCTTCAGGTAATTGTTTTTATCCATGATGAGGTTGTTCATCGTGGGGCCGCACCAGGTGCGGAACGACTGACGAAGGGTGATGTCGTCGCTGCGCTCGCAGTCGCAGGCGATGAGGCGCTCGGGCTTGCCGAACATACCGAGGAAATGGTCCGCATCCGTCGGCGGCTCGCCTTTGCGCCGGCGCGGCACGTAGCCTCCGGCGAGTTGCCCGGCGCGGGTGCCGAGCGGATGATTGGCGTACTTGGGCCAAACGCCCGTGGCAGCCGACAACGAATCGAGGAGTTGCTCCGCCTCCAGTCGCCGCGGCACGGCGCGCGCGTAGTTCTCCGTGTCATCACCGTTGTCGCCGGATATTTCGTGCGAGAGTTGGTACGCACGCGAAGCCATGATCGTGCGAATGAGATGGCGCACATCGAACTCGTTTTTCCGAAAATCCTCCGACAACGCCTGAAGCAGCGCCGGATGACTGGCGGGATTTGTCGGGCGAAAATCGTCAATGGGATTCACCAACCCGCGCCCCATGAGCTGATACCAAATGCGATTGGCCTGCACGCGGGCGAAGAACGGATTGTCCGGCGCGGCCACCCAGTCTGCCAGCGCGCCAAGCTTGTCGGCGGACGCAATGGCCCCGCCCTGCCCCAGCAGCCGGTGCACGGCAGGCTTGCCGGTGCGAGCGTTGGTGATGGTTTCGTCAGGCTTTAAAAAGACGATTTGCTCGCCTTTGAACTCGTGCTGGTCCAGCCGGTCAGCGCGGTTGTTGCTGAGCACCTTGTAGTCCACGCCGGCAAAAAGCGCGGTCCAGTCGTAATAGTCATCCTGCGTCCAACGGTCGAAGGGGTGATTGTGGCACTGGGCGCACTTGAGCCGTACGCCGAGGAAAACCTGTGCGGTGTTCTCCGCGCGAATGACCGGTGTGCGATGAGCTCGATAAAAATTCGCCGGCGGATTCTTGTACGTGCTCCCGCGAGAGGCGATGATTTCCCGCGCCATCACGTTGAGCGGTTTGTTTTCCGCAAAGCTGCGTCGCAGCCACTGGTAAAAGACATGAACGCCTTTGCGGTCGAGCTGCTTCTCCTCGTTGCGCAATAGGTCGCTCCATTTCAGCGCCCAAAACTCCGCAAACTCCGGCCGCTTCATCAACTGCTCCACGAGCCGCTGCCGCTTGCCGCGCGAACTGTCAGCCACGAACGCCTGCACCGTTTCGCCCCGCGGGATGAATCCCAGCAAATCGAGATACGCGCGCCGGATGAAGGCGTTGTCATCGCACAAGCCGGACGGGTTCAGCCGCATTGACTGCAGCTTCGTGAACACGTGCCGGTCGATGTAATTCATCTCCGTTGGCTGGCTCCACTTGAAATCCGCCCGTGCCGGAATGAACGCCACCGGCACCGGCACCTGCTTCTCGAGGAATCGCACCAGCACCGTGCTCTCGCCGAACTCCTTGCGCCGCACAATCCCTCCAGCATTCACCTCCACATTCTGATTTGAGGGCTCATAAACCGCCATCGCCGTCACATCGCGCGAAGTGTTGTTGGCAAAAAAAGCCCGCACCGTGATGGCAATCTCCTTTCCCGGCGCCCGCACAATCCGCCGCGTGGCTTGCACCTGCAACCGAACCACCGCCGGGGCTATGGCGGTGTCGTTGAGCATGCCGGTGGCTATCCAATCGCGGAGGATTTGAAAGTCGCGTGAGCCGGGCTTGAAGCGTTGCCCGCCCTTGTGCGCCACCGTTCCAGTGGCTTTGCGGAGCAAGAGGCTGTGATCCGGCTCAATGGCATCCACTCGTCGCCCAAACTGTCCGCGCGTGAGCGTCAAAAAATCTGTTGCCAAATCTTCCCCTCGCAACGACAGCTTGAAGCCGCCCTTGCCATTGGCATTGCCGTGACACGTGCCGGCATTGCAACCGGCCTTCGCCAGCACCGCCATCACGTCATTGCGGAATGAGGGAACGGCCGGTGCTGCCGGAAGCGCCATCGCGCCCAGCAACAAAATGAAAATGGCTTTTACCCTCGCCATCAATGCGAACGACCTTATCATCCGACGACGATTTCAACGAGGAGAATTCAAATGACCAAGGACCAAGTATCAATGACCAAGGAGGCTCCAATGCCCAAACCCCAACCCCGTGTTTGGTTATTGGTCATTGTTTGGTCATTGGTCATTGGTCATTGGTCATTCGCCGCTCCGCGGCCCGTGGCCGAATTGCTGAAGAGCGCCAAGCCGTCAGTGGTCACCGTCATTCACGAGGGCCGTGGCGCGGCGCGGGAAGGCACGGGCACCGGTTTCGTGGTTGGCAAAAACCTCATCGCTACCTGCCTGCACGTGGTCGGCGAGGCGCGGCCGGTGCACGTGCGTTTGGGAGACGGCACGAAACTGGAAGTGCTGGCGGTGCACGCTTGGGATCGGAAATTGGATTTGGCAGTGCTGAAAGTGAAAGGCGGCGAGGCGATGAAGGCGCTGGCTTTGGGGGATTCCAGCAAACTCATCCAAGGCGCGCCGGTGGTGGCGATTGGCAATCCGATGGGGCTGGAGGGCAGCGTTGTGCAGGGCGTGCTCTCAGCGCGGCGCGAGATGGAACTGGGCGAAATGTTGCAGCTGGCCATCCCCGTGGAGCCGGGCAACAGCGGCGGACCGGTGCTGGACCGCGAGGGGCGTGTGCACGGCATCATGACTCTGAAGAGCCGCGTGACGGCGAATCTCGGCTTTGCGATGCCGGTGAATGCGCTCAAGCCGCTGCTGGCGAAACCCAATCCGGTGCCGATCGCGCGCTGGCTGACAATTGGTGCGCTCAATCCGCGCGAGTGGGAGCCGATGATGGGCGCGCGATGGACACAGCGCGCGGGTCGCATTCGTGTGCGCGAGGCGGGCAGCGGATTTGGTGGGCGGTCGTTATGCCTTTCGAAACTGCCCAAGCCCAAGCTGCCCTACGAGCTGGAAGTGACCGTGAAGCTGGACGACGAGCGCGGCGCGGCCGGATTGGCTTTTGCGGCGGATGGCGGCCAGCGTCATTACGGGTTTTACCCTACCGCCGGCAAACTCCGGCTGACGCGGTTTGATGGCGAGACGGTTTTCACGTGGAAAATTTTGCAGGACATGGACGTGCCCGCGTACCGTCCCGGCGACTGGAACACCATCAAGGTGCGTCATGAAAAAGGGCTCATCAAGTGCTTCGTGAATGATCAGCTCGCATTTGATATGAAGGATGACGGGCTGGCTAACGGTCGCATTGGGCTGGCAAAGTTTCGGGATACGGAGGCAGAGTTTCGCGATTTTCGAGTGGGCAAAAAGCTCACCAGCCTTGCGCCCGCGCCGGCGCTGTTGGCCAAGCTCGAGCAAGCCGTGGCGGCCCTGAAACCAGTGGATGAGTTTGACGCCAAGACCGTTAATGAGCTGAAACCCAATGCGAATCTGAACAATGAGTTGCTCCGCAAGCGCGCCGACCTCCTAGAGGCGCAGGCTGGGCAACTGCGGCGACTGGCCAATCTTGTGCACGAACGCGCGGTGCAGGATGCGTTGCGGGCGGAATTCAAAAAGGATGATGCGAAGGTGAATTTGCTGCGTGCGGCGCTGCTTGTCGGCAAGCTGGATAATGCGGACATTGATCTGGCGCATTATGAAAAGGAGGTGGGCGAAATGGCGACGGAGATTCGCGCCAAGCTGCCGAAAGACGCCGATGCGGCTAAACGGCTGGCGGCACTTAGCAAGTACATGTTCGAAGAGAACGGCTACCACGGAAGCCGTGGTGATTATTACAATCGCGCAAATAGCTACCTCAATGAGGTCATCGATGATCGTGAAGGCATTCCGATT
>CEVA01240612.1_pt1 | contig 31112 bp, 45 predicted proteins | sample 361521 | NCBI WGS metagenome assembly CEVA01 (sample SAMEA2622823, study PRJEB7988) | marine metagenome | isolation source: saline water (ENVO:00002010), including | reverse complement strand
CTTTTACAAAAAACCCTCAATTGTTTGTTGAGAAAATGATTGAAGGTTACGAAAAGCTATCCTGCTGAATCAACCTTTCTTGACTTCTCTAAAAAAAACACCTCAATGATCCAAGCAGAAAGGTCAATTTCTCCCTTCTTTTTAGATGTTCTATGATTTCCTGGATCCCAATGATGGTTGTTGTGAAGCCCAAAAGAAAAAAAGGTCAAAAAATGAACAAGCCAATTATTCTTTGACTGGCACTGTTTTCCGGTTTTGTAATTTTCATACCCATACATATGACAAATAACATTCACAAAAGCCATCTGACAATCAACTATTGCTGATGGAATCAACATTCCAAAAAGCAGCCACTCAAAACCAAGAAAATACCACAATGAAAAAACATACAAAGAAACAAGTAAAAAATAATAAGCATGTGTGAACTGATAAATCTTGTCTGAAATTAGACCTTTAAAATATTTTTTATTTTCAAGTGGCACAAACTCATATGCTGGATGCAGGTAAAACCAAACCTTCCACCATGGTATTGAATGAGGAGAATGCGGGTCATCTTCACTGTCACATTCGGCATGATGTTTTCTATGTACAACCGCCCAATGCAAAGGGCTTCCACTCATACATGGAATAGACCAAAATAGCAAAAATATCCTTTTTATTTTTGATGTTTTGAAAGACCTGTGAGCGTCATACCTATGCAATCCAATATCTGTACCCAAGACAATCATAAAAAAACAAATAATCAAAGAAAGAGTCCACATAGTGGTTACATTACTAGAATTTTTAATAGAGTAAAAAATTCCAAACAGAACAAACAAAGGTTTGATGATGATCAAAAACCTCATGATTGGAGAATATAAATTTTCTAAATAAGGATTATAGAAAAATCGTTTTTTTTGATTCATTTTTTGATAGAGAGCTTCAATCCACTCTTATGAGATACATTTTTAAAAATCTTCAAAAAGAATTTACTAAATTCCTTAATAGCTTTTTTTTCAAAAGCAATAAAGGTTCGTATATACATATCTCTAATCTTTGGATAACGATTACCCCATTTCAAAAACATATCAACAAATTTTGGATTGTAATAAAGCTGAGCCCATCCCTGAATGTGAAAAAGAACATCCTGGAATTCTTCTTTATATTTTTCATGATATTCTTTTTCAAGAAAGCCTTCAGACAGATTGTCTTCTTCCATTCCCTTCATCACTGCATCAGCAAGAATCATTCCTGAGCCATGAACAACATGCAAGCCAGCAGAAAACACAGGATCAACAAAGCCTAAAGTGTCCCCTATTAAAACCCAGCCATCACCTACAGCTTTGGATGATTTTGCATGAAAATTTGTCAAAAGAGCAGAATCTTTTGAGGATTGGTTGATTTTTGTTTTAACTGCATCAAAGCCAGTAATCCTTGTTGCATTCTCTATTCTTTTTTTTATAAAAGGGTGATTCCAAACCCATTTTTCATAAAATGCCTCAGGGTCTTTTGAATATTCATCCCAATGTACATGCTTGTTGGCAACAACACCTATAGAAGATTTTGGATCCTTAAGCGGTGCCCACCAGTACCAAAGGTCATTTTCGGTAAACAGCAACCTAACATCTCCAGCATTTTTACCTTGATCTTTTTTACAGTCTTCCCAATGTGCAAAACAAGCAAACGAATGCAATTCTTCAATCTCCATCCTGATGCCTAACTTTCTAGGTATGAAATTAGTTCTCCCACTGGCATCAACAACAAGCTTTGACCTCACTTCAAAAGTTTTTCCATGACGTTCAAAAGAAACTCCATTCATTCTCCCATTTTCGTCATAAAAAAGCTCTTCAACTCTTGCTTCCTCAAGAGCTGTAACGCCATTGTTTCGTGCATGGTTTAATAAAAATTCATCATAAACAGAACGGTCTAATTGGTAAACATGGGCATGGCATCTTGAATCTTCAGGATGAACATCTTGGTCAAAATTAAACTGAGTACCATTTGGAGTTATCCAGCCAGCACCCCATTTTTGGATAAACAAAGGGTCCATCATTTCTTTCGTAACACCTAATCGATGCCAGATTCTCCAAATAGCCGTTGGGGCGATTATCTCACCAACACAAAATCTTGGAAATTTAGATCCCTCTAAAACTATAACTTTATAGCCTTCCTTTGCTACAAGTGTTGCAAAAACAGCACCAGCTGGGCCGCCTCCTATGACTATAAAATCATAAAATTCATCAGGAATAAAATGTTTTTCTCTGTTCACGAATACATATTCTAAGGCAACCAATTGTTATGATGGCTTTTTAATCCAGAACCCAACGCAGGAAAATTTGATTCAAAAAATTCACCTAAATAATTACCGCTAACATAGCCATCAAAAGATTCTGGATTTGAAAAAACCTGATCACTCACTTCAGGGCTAGGAAAAACAATATCCCTTTTTGAGCCATGTTTCGCCTGTCCTTCTATTATTATTTTTTTATTTTGATCCCTTACAAAGAAATCAAAAGAATCACCCTTGTTTTCAAAATAAATATCATGTCCAAGAAAAGTAGCATAAACATTGGTTTTTTCTTTGTTCGCCCATCTAAAAATACCTTCATCACCCTTGGCTGTAGGCATTAAACCTATCTCAAAAGCGGAATTAGTAAATTGCGGGATAATATTTGCATGCAGCCAATTCCAAGAATCAGGAAAATCCGGTCCATGATTTTTTGCCTGATAAACAATCGCATCCTTTAAATCAAACTTCTCTCCCGAAAAAACTATAGAACCGTTCGCAAAACCTTTCATGGTTGGAACCCTATGTATAAAAGGTAAAGACCTCAAATGCAACTTTTCCCTAACATTAAAAGCTCTAAGGTCAGAGCCTTTTTCTGTTCCATCAGAACACACTGAGTCAATTGAAAAATTCCAACTCTTGTCTTTTTCAGATATAGAAATCAAATCTGAAGAAAAAAGATTATCCTGCCATTCAATATTAGCATTATCCTGGCTCATCTTTAAATCATCAAATATCTCAAAACATTCAACATCTGAAAAAGAAGAACAAAAATAGAAAAATTTTCTTAAACCAATATCTGTAGAAATCACATAAGGCATAACAAAAAACCATTTTTTCTCCGCAGGGATGACAACCCTGCAGTTCCAGAAATCAAACCAATTGCCTTTTCCTGGGTATCTATAAGAATTCCTGTAATCAAAATTCATTCAAAGCCTCTGTAGCCATCATGACATGCAATGCCACGCCAAGATGCAGAGCATCTTCATCAGCTTTAAAATTTGGATTATGGACGCTTACAGTTGTTCCTTTTTCTTCATTCCCAATCCCAAGTGCAATAAAGCAACCTGGACAAACTTCTGTATAATAGGCAAAATCTTCACCGCCCATTACAGGGTCCATCTCTACAATGTTTTTTCCAAAAATATTTTTAGAGTAACTTTTAATATCCTTCCAGCAATCTGGATCATTAACAGTTGGAGGGTATACCTTACCTGGAAAAAGAACTCTTGCGCTACACCCATTTGATATTGATACACCTTCAACCACTTCTTTGAGCCTTTTTTGAACTCTCATCTGTCCATCCATTGTGAGAGACCTTATGGTGCCTCCAAAACGTATAGATTCAGGAATAACGTTATGTGCATCGCCTCCATTAACATAGGTTACACTCAGAACAGCTGGCTCCAAAGGATCTGTTTCCCTACTTATTATGCTCTGTAAAGAAGAAATTATTTGAGATGTTGTTGTGATTGGATCTATTGAAAAATGTGGCATTGCTGCATGCCCACCTTTGCCTCTTATTTCAACCTCAAAAAAACCTGCAGATGCAAGAAATGTTCCTGACCTTGAACCTATAGACCCTGTTGGCAAGGTCGGCCAAACATGCAATCCAAAAACCTTGCTTACTTTTGGATTGTCTAAAGCTCCCTCTTCTCTCATTTTCAACCCACCCGCTCCACCTTCTTCTGCTGGCTGAAATAAAAACTTAATTGTTCCTTTTATCTTCTCTTCATGTTTTTTAAAAATCTTAACCGCACCTAAAAGCATTGCAACATGACAATCATGGCCACAAGCATGCATCTTCCCATCAATAGTGCTTTTAAAATCAAGATCGTTCTCTTCCTGTATTGGCAATGCATCCATGTCTGCTCTTAAAGCAACACATGGCTCTTCACCTGTCCCAATTTGAGCTAAAACACCGGTCTCTGCAATTGGATGCTCGTATTCAACATTAAGCTCATCTAATTTTTCCCTTATAAGCTGACTGGTTTTAAACTCCTCATACATTGTTTCTGGATACTTATGAATCTCTCGCCTAATGGAAACAACCCACTCCTCTATATTTTTAGCTTCTGATAAAAAATCTATCTTCATTAATCTTTCTCCTTAAAGGCACCTTTATTTTTGTAAACTGGTATATTTTTCATTTTATGTGAATTTTTAAAATTGAAATCAAGATACTTTTCAATAAGCTTAATCTCTTTTGCAGCAAGGGAACTCTTGTTGCTTTCGTACTTCTTTAAACCTGTCTTCATCACCCATTCAAGATCTTTATAAGATGCTCCTATCTGATCTTCATCAGTTCTTGAATCATCCCATAAGCCATCAGTTGGAGGTGCATCAATTATGGATTGATTGATGCCAAAAAACTTAGCAAGATCCCATACTTCAGATTTGTAAAGATCTGCAATGGGAGCAATATCAACTCCACCATCTCCATATTTTGTATAAAAGCCAATACCGTAATCTTCAATTTTATTACCTGTTCCAACCACAATACCACTTTTAATTGCAGCAATATGATACAAACATGTCATTCTCAGCCTGGATCTTGTATTGGCTTCAGCATGCAGGTTTGAAAATTTTCCTATTGGATCAGGGCTCAAAGAGGCAATAAAAGATTCGAATGGAGCAGTTAGATCAAGCTCCATCACTTGAACATTTGGATATTTTTCAGAAAGCCATTCAAGATGAATTTTTGCCAATGATAGTTGTTTCTGATTTTGCCTAATCGGAATCGACAATGCATAAGTTGAAATACCTGTTGCTGCAGCTAGGGTTGAAGCGACAGCTGAATCAACACCTCCAGAAACCCCGACAACTAAAGATTGAATTTCATTATCAGAACAATAATCCTTAATCCAGCAAGCAATATCCAATGACAACTTTTGATAATTCATAAACAATAAATATGATTCTAAATCTATCTTTGTCCTAAGATTTTACTCTTAAACCTCCAGGAGAAACTATTTAAAATCAATCTAGATTTTTTTAATCTTAAATATAGCTCCCTGGCTTTAGAAACTGATGGTTTGCCAGTAACAATATTACCCTTCAAGCCTTGGTGTTTCATTTTTTTCAAAAGAGAATTCGAAATCAATCCTCTTTTATTGACTTCAGAAAGTTTTAATTTTTCAATAATTGAAGCTAAATGTTCTGGATCTTCATGGTCTACAAACCACCCACCGCCATTCTCAACAATAAAATCTCCTAAATGCTCTCCTTGCGTAACGATGACAGGTTTGCTGCAAATCATTGCGTCCAGTAAACGTGTCCTATATGCAATAGGGGCCTCGATGCTTTCCTTACTGTGCAGAGACACCCAAGCAAGTGCATTATTCACATAATCCAGATACTCTTTCTTGGCTGTAAACCTGTTTATCTCTACTTTCTCAGAACTCAAACCCTTCATGGCGGCATTTCTAAAAAATGCACCATTGTATCTGTCTGAAAAAATAACACCCTTGTATTTTGTATCAGCAATACTCACAGCCTCAACAAACGTTTTAGGATCAAGCCAATCCCAGCCGCCACCACCCCAAATCAAATAAAGATTATTTTTTGGAGAAAAAGAGAAATTTGCTGGAACTGGAGGTATTACAGAAAAATCTTTTTTTGAAAATTCATCAACAATATCTGGGTACATGTTTTTTCTTAATTCAAATTGCATATCATGTGCAAAAATAAAATGAGAACCAAGAAGAAGTGCGATCTTTTCTAACATTGCACTACTTTCCTGAATATGAATATCATCTGGAAACCTGTAGTAATTCTCTTGACAAATTGGTGTTAAAAAATCAACAATCCAAGGTTTTCCATCCCATATTTCTTTATTTGACATTAACAATCTTGGGGGGCCTACAACAAAAGAATCATCATTTAACAATTCAGATAGCTGCAATTGTCTCCTGTCTTCGGCTTTTAAAACCATAATTGATAAACTCGCTCTAATAGCTTTTTTGAAATCATCTTTGGAAAAGCTGGATTAACTGGATCTTCAAGCAAATGTCTAGTTTTTTTGAATGAATATTCATTCAAATCTGAAAAATTTCTTAATTCTGATATTTTTTCAACATAACGAGAAATATTTCTTCTTGAATGCCAACAGCCATTCGCAATCTCACTAAAACCCATTTTTTGAGATTCTGATTCTCGTACTTTTGAAAAGCTCCACGCTAAAGATAAATATTCAGAAAGAATGTTAGATGGTATATTTAAAAGTAAAGATAAAAAACTATTCCTCTCCATCATCCTTTCTCTAAAGCCAGATTCCCTTCCACTCGTATGTTGACCTGCGTGGCATATTGAAATGTCATTATCTCTAACAAAAAAAGTTTTAAAACCAAGCCTATTTGCCCTCCATCCAAATTCTGTATCTTCAAAATAACAAAAAAAATCAGTGCAAAAGCCACCGGCTTTTTCATAAGATTTTCGATCCATTAAAGAGCATGCTCCACAAGCAAATAAAGTTTCTGAATTATCTTTTGAAAATAGCTTTTTTCCGCAATTCAAAGAGAGCCCATACCCGAAAACATTCATCCCTCCACCATCAAACTCAACATGAGTTCCTTTTTTATTTAATATCCTGAAGCCAACAAAAGGTTCAAAGCTTTTGTACCTGTTTAATGAATCAAAAAAACCTTCAGAGACGCTTAAATCATCATTTAACAAAAGAACATGATCGGAATTACTGTTTCTTATCCCAAAATCACACGCTCCAGCAAAACCTAATCTTTTTTTTGTCTGAATGATGTTTAGCGATGAAGGTACATCTTTCCATAAAGGGTGGTGCCCATCTTTTATTATAAAAATCTTTTCTTTATCGAAACCCTGACGGACAAGTTGAGAGATCAATAAGTTAAGATTTTCTCCCCCTAGCATGCTTGGGATTAAAACATCAATCATTTTCAATCACCACAAATGCAATTGAACAACCTAAGCTATGAGAAATTGATAAATGACTTTTTTTATTTTTCATTTTTGATTTAATTTTTTCTGAAAAACAAAAAAATGGTTTTCCTTTTGGGTTGCTCAAAACACCTAGATCATTAGGTTTAAATGAGATTCCAGAAGCTTTATAAAATGCTTCCTTCGCAGCTATCCTTGAGGCTAATTTTTCAGCTGACCATTTTGAAGATCTTAAATCCTCTAGCTCTTTTGAATGTAAAGTTTTTTTTAACCTTTCCTCACTCCAATCAAGCCAATGAGCAATTTCTTTTTCGTAAACCAGATCAACGCCTACTCCGAAAACTTTTGACATAAACTACTTCTTCTTTAAAGTTACATACTTAGGGCTGATGGTTTTTGTTGCAAGCCCAGATGGAAGAGCTACAACTATTTCTCTTTCGCATGAATCAACATCATTACAGGCGCTAACCTCAACATGAATTGATTCCAAAAGAGCTGCCTCTCTTCCTATCCATTTTGCTATCTGGTTAACTGGACCTCTTATCACTAAGCTTATATTTGAAGGAGAAGCGATATACCCGCCACCTATAACTTTCACAGGAATAAGTGATGATATTTCCAGATCACTAATTATCTGAGATACCTCAACTGCAACAATGACTTTTTTAGGGTTTGATGTTGTTTCAGCTGGAGAAAAAACATCAATCATTAATTCAAATGTTTCACTTCTTCCATCAAGAGAAATTGGATTTGTTGAAACTGAATTTAAATTTCTAATAATTTTTACAGGACCTTCAATAATTATGGTTGAAGGGTCCACTGCAATAGAGCTTATAAAAAAACCACTTTCAAGCTGGCCGCTAAAATCAGGCTGAATCGAAACAACCCTTTTGTCTCTAACAGTCTGTGCGACAACTTCAACTCTTACCTCTTCTGGCTCAAAAGTTAAACCCTGTATGAGGCGTCCATTTTCATCTCTTGCAACAGGTTTTAAATTTTTACTCTCAGATTCAACTATAGTACCTAAGTTCAGTTCAACCTCTATGTTTTTCAAATTATTCATAAGATCCAAAGGACCGCTAACAACAACGAAAGATGGATCCAATCGCCAATCAACTATCTGAACACCATTAGGAGCCTCTCCCCTCTTGTAAACCTCGACTGGAGACTCCTTTTCAAGCCATTTTTCAACCTGTATGCTTACTTTTTTTGAACCACCTACATGTTTTATACCTTGACCTTTTGGGGGCCTGACCAGAATTGTTGCTTCAGCAAGCCCACTCCCTTCAGGATACTTATCAAATCTAGCCTCTACAGCTACTGTATCAAGAAGAAGGTTATTAAGTCTTGTCCTGCCGCCAGACAGTTCTATTTCAAATTCCAAATCCCTAGAGTCAACTCTGTATTCCGAAGGAAGATTGACGGGCACAGCCTCAAAAACATAAGTTTCTCTTGCATTTGGATTGCCAGTAACCACCTGGACTTCAAGAAGCACTGCAAGAATAAAACACAAAATAAATAAAGACCACTCATTTGCATCTTTTGGAAGCCATTTTATTTTAGGTATCTTCATATTGTTCTCTCAATAAACTTAGTTAGCTCTTCTTCAATCATTTCGAAACTTAAATTTTGTTTTAATTGTCCCCCCTCTGAAAGTGAAACTGATTGATTCTCCTCTGATACAACAATTGATAATGCTCCTGTTCCACCAGTAGCACTTTGTGCGGCTCTGTGCCTTGTGCCATAACCTTTATACTCAGCTCCTCCTGGGGGTAATGGGATAATAACCTGGGCTTTTCTTACCCTTCCTGACCTAACAACAACCGCTCCATCATGTAATGGACTTTGTGTTTGAAATATGGATTTAAGAAGACCTACAGTGACTTTTGAATCTAACTCAACCCCACCAAGCTCACCTAATATATTTTCCAACCTGTCACTTCCCTCAAAAACAATCAAAGCTCCTAATCTGCTTCTCTTGAATTCCCTTAAAGAGCCCATAACTGTTGACACCAAAGCGCTAGCATCTTCAGAATTTCCTAAAACCGAACCCTTAAACCAACCCTTAACAGATATCCCTTCTAGGCTTCTTCTTATTTCAGTCTGAAACAAGACCACAAAAAGAATTGGAAGCAGCATTCCGGCTCTTTCGACAATCCATGATATAGCCAAAAAACCCATTGCTTCTAACGCTCTGGCAAGAAGCACAACGGCAATAATAGACCATGCTACCCTCAAGAACTTCTTGCTCCTCAATGGTCGCAAAACGGTATAAAAGAGAACTGTTACAAACAACGTCTCAACGATGGTTTTAAACAGCATGTATAAAGTTTACAACAAATCCTCTAACGTTTAGAGAATTGCGGTGCCTTTCTGGCTTTCTTTAAACCATACTTCTTTCTTTCTTTTGATCGAGAATCTCTTGTTAAGCATCCGGAATCTCTTAATGTTGTTCTCAAACTAGGATCGACCTCACACAAAACCCTAGCGATAGCTAATTTTGAAGCTCCAGCCTGACCCCTTTGACCTCCACCTTTTACAGTTATTGAAATAGCCAATTCTCCTTCTGAATATTTCTCTTGTGCTATCTTTAAAGGAGTTAACATCTCTTCTTGTAATTCTCTTCTTGTAAAGTATTTCTCAAGAGGTTTCCCATTAACCCTTAAACCCTCTCTGCCAACACCATCTCTCAAAACAGCTACAGCTACAGAGCTTTTTCTCCTACCAACAGCGGAATACACTCTACTCATGTTAAGTCAACCTCCTGTGGATTTTGAGCTTTATGCGGATGCATATCACCAGCATAAACCTTCAACCTCGCTAACCTTTCCTTACGATTAACAGATTTTGGCAACATTCCGTTAACTGCATTCCTTATTAAAGCCTGAGGTTTTCTTTTCCTTAAAGATGAAACTGATTCCATCTTAAGGCCTCCAGGCGTTCCTGAATGCCTGTAATAAACTTTATCTTCTTCCTTATTTCCCGTAAGGGCAACTTTTTCAGCATTCAAAACTACAACAAACGAACCATTGTCTATATGGGGAGACCTGTCTTTTTTGTCAGATCCAATAAGTAATGCTGCTATCTTTGTAGCTGCTTTGCCCAAAATTTTATTATCAACATTCAAAACAAACCACTTTCTTTCTTCTTCAACTTTTAGATGAGATGTTTTGGTTCCTTTATTTATCATTATCGTTCACCTCTTCTTTTTTTGTTGATTCTGAATCTGAAGCGCTAACACCCTCATCGATGTTATCCACCCATGTAACTATAGCCATCTGAGAAGAATCACCTAATCTGGTTTTGGTTTTCACGATTCTGAAAAAACCAGTAGATCTTGAAAGTTTAGAAACTATAGAGAACAATCTTCTTGATGCTTTTTCCCCAAGCTGACCTGAAGGTAGTTTTTTCAAGATATATCTTATGTTATTTTTATCATTTGATTTTTTAGCTCTTGATGCAATTGAATCAACATAAGAGTTAATAACCTTAGCCTTTGCGAAAGTCGTTTCAATTTTTCCTTCAAGAATTAAAGATGCTGCAAAATTTCTTAAAAGAGAGTTGCGTGCACCTTTCGATCTGTTTTTTCCAAACCCTAATTTTCTTTTATGTAACAAATGTCTCATCTTACTCTTCCCTTAAGCTCAGTCCTACTTTTGCCATCTTGTCCAAAACCTCTCTCTGGGCAACTTCTCCTACCCTGCTTAAAGATTTCAAACCTTTTCTTGTTACCATTTCCAAGCTATCTATAGTATCAATACCATTATTCCTTAAAGCATTTTCAGTTCTTGGTCTCAGGCCAAGCTCAGACAGAGGCCTAAATGTCTTAACCTCATCCTCATCCTTTTTGGAATAAAGATCAAAGTCAACATGCCAATCATCAAATGATATTCTTTCAAAATGAGTTTTAAGCATCTCTGTTGCTTCTTTGAAAGCATCTTCACATCTATAACCATCTTTCACAGACATTGAAAGTCTCAATCTTTGATAAGAGCCATCTTCACCAACTCTCTCCTGAACAGTTTCAGGAAAAACATTAATAACTGGACTATGAGAGCAGTCAATACGAATAACGCCAGCAGGAAAGCTTGATCTTGACTTCCAATCCTTGCTAACATCAGAAGGTCTTAATTGCGTTGCAGGAATGAATCCACGATTTTTCTTCATTCCAATCTTTAAAGTAACCGCAGTCTCTTCTTCCAAATGAAATAAAACTTCATCAGGATTTACAACTTTAAAACCTGGATGAGCAGATATCATTCCAGCAGTCACAGGACCTGGCTTATTTGCCGTTAGCTCAACTGTAACCATTTCAGTTTCCTCATCAAGCACAAAACTTGCAGCTCTAATGTTCTGAGTTATCTCAATCACCGCCTCTCTAACACCAGGGAGATTTTGATATTCATGATAAACATGAAAAGATTTTTTCTCATGTTCACAATCTTTAAAATAGATAAAGGTCGCAGAGGTTCCTGATACGCTTGACATCAAAACCCTGCGATATGCAGTACCTACAGTCTCTCCCCAGCCTCTAACCAAGGGCCATAATTCAACTACAGCAGAAGAAGCATCTTCGCTTTCTTCAACTAAATTTATTTTTATTGGTTCAAATTCAATCATTTTTTATTTCCTCTTTATACTACGATCTCTAGTGCCGTTATGCGGCCTAGGAGTTACATCCTTTATTGAAGTCACTTCAATTGGAGAACCTTGAAATGACCTGATCACAGGCTCCCTGCCCAAACCTGGGCCTTTGCTCATAATCGATAACTTCTTCATCTGAAATTGGCTTAAAGCCAAATCAATCAATTTTTCTGCAGCTTGCTGAGCTGAGAAAGCAGTTGCTTTCCTTGACCCTTTGTAGCCAATATGGCCACCTGAAGACCAAGAAAGAACGTTCCCGTCTACATCAGTCAAAGTTATAACAGTATTGTTGTAAGTTGATGTTACAAATAATCTACCTACCGGTACGCTAAGCTTTTTCTTCTTTTTAACTTTCGCTTTTACTTTTTTACCTTTTGCCATTACTTTCTCCTTATAGCACTTCTTCTAGATCCCTTATGCGATCTAGCATTCTTTTGAGTTTTTTGACCTCTGCACGGCAAACCTTTTATTCTTCTGTTTCCCCTATAACACTTAATATCAATGAGCCTTTGAACATCTTTCTGAAGTTTCTCTCTGAGCTCAGCCCCTATAAGACAATCTTTTTCTATAACACCTCTTATATTAACCAAATCTGAATCACTAAGATCTTTAATTCGTGTCTCAGAAGAGATGCTAGATTTTTTTAAGATTTTCTTGGCGGTTGTAGGGCCAATTCCATAAATTGAAGTTAAACCTATCCATGCAACCTTGTTGTCTGGGATTTCAAAACCTGCTATTCTTGCCATAAATACTCCTTATCCCTGCCTCTGCCTACATCTTCTATTTGGACATACAACATGAAGGACTCCTTTTCTTTTTACTGTTCTGCATTTGTCACATATGCGTTTCACTGAACTTCTAACTTTCATCTTCCTTCTCCTTTAAATCCTCTTCAATTGATTCATTTTCGTCATAATACCTATAAATAATCCTTCCTTTGGTTGGGTCATAAGGAGATATCTCTAATTTAACCATATCTCCCGCCATTACCTGAATAAAAAATTTTCTTATTCTGCCTGCGATATGGGAAGTAACTTTATGCTTGCCATTTACCTCAACCAAAAACCTACCTCCAGGAAGGGCCTTAATAACCTTTCCTTTTATCTCTATTTTGTTTTCAGACTTCATTAAACCTTGACTCCATTGAATAGCTCATCAGCAATTTTTTGCTCTACTTCAGAAGGAGTGCCATTGCCATCAACTTTTACCAGCATGCCTTTAGAAGCATACAGGTCAATCAAAGGTTCAGTCTCTTCTCTGTAAACATTCAACCTGCTTTCTGCAACCTCATATGTATCATCTTTCCTATGAATAAGTCTTTCTTTGATTTCTTCAGATGGTGGGTTAAACTCAAGATGATAAATATTTCCTGTCTCAGGATCAAGCCTCCTGCCAGTTATTCTTTCCATAACCACATCATCATCAACATCTATAAACAATACTTTATTAATTTCAACTTCTAAATTTAACATACTTGCTTGGTTTAAAGTCCTAGGGAAACCATCAAAAAGACAGCCGTTTTCAGATGTTTCTATTTTGCTTTTAAGCAACTTAAAAACCAAATCATCAGAAACTAAATTACCGTTTGAAACTACTTCCTGGACCTCTTTCCCCAATTCAGACTTAGAGTTAATCTCATTTCGTATAATGTCGCCAGTTGAAATGTGTATCAAACCATAATTTTTTATAATCCTTTTAGCCTGCGTGCCTTTGCCAGCACCAGGAGCACCTAGTAATATCAAATTCATATTTTTCAAGTCACTCATTATCTTGTTTTCATAAAGCCTTTATATTGCCTGCTTACAACATGTGCTTCAAGCTGTCTCATGGTGTCAAGGCTAACACCAACAACAATCAACAATCCGGTCCCACCTATAGCAAATGATGAAACCCCTGCAGCATTAGCAATTAATATTGGCAAAACAGCTATAAGGGCAAGCCATACACCACCTAGAAAAGTAATTTTTTCCTGGATCTGTTGAATGTATTCTTGAGTTTGCTTTCCAGGTCTTATTCCTGGTATAAAGCCACCACCTTTTTTTAAATTCTTAGCTATGTCTTCAGGCTTGAAGCTTATTGAAGAATACAGAAAGGTAAAAAAGAAAGTTAATATCGCCAATGTAGCATAATAACCCCAGTTTGAAAGAAACTGTCCAATGCTAATTGCAAATGGGTGATCCTGAGGAAGGAAGTTAGCTATAGTTTGCGGTATCAAAAGTGCTGAAATCGCAAAAATTATAGGTATAACACCAGCAATATCTACCCTTACCGGCAGATAAGAAACTTGACCGCCAATAACACGCTGGCCGACAGTTCTTGTTGAATACCTAATAGGTATCCTCCTCTCTGCAAGTTGCATATAAACTATTACACCAATCATCAAAAGAACAAAAATGCCAAAAAGCAAGAATGGGCCAACCTGAGCAACATTTTGCTGAGCAATTTTAAATTGCTGAGCAAGAGCTGTTGGCAAACTCATAACTATCCCTGCAAAAATCAAAAGAGAGACACCGTTACCAATACCTCTTTCAGTCATCTCATCTCCCAACCACATCAGAAAAGAGGTTCCTGCAACCAATGTAATCATGATGACAAACAAATCTAAAGGATTTTCTCTAACAAGAATCTTTTGAGCTTTAAACAATGCCAAAAAACTATAAGACTGAATAAAAGCAATAAATATTGTCAGATATTTAGTCCATTTACCAATAAGTATCCTTCCTTCCATGCCTCTTTCTTTTTGAATCTCTTCTAAAGCAGGAAAGCAAAATGTCATAACCTGCATCATTATGCTAGCGTTAATATAAGGCATTATCCCTAAAGCAAAAATAGAAAACCTTTTGAGTGAACCACCGCTAAAAAGATCCAACAAACCCAAAACTCCACCAGAATTAAATAAATTCTGCAATGCGTCATTGTTTATTCCTGGAAGAGGAACGTGTCCTCCAGCAGAAAATATCAACAAGCCCAAAGCGACAAAAGAAATTCGCTTCTTTAATTCTGGACTTGCCAATGCATCATTGACTGCAGCCTGAGCCTGCTTTTTCATTTTATAGTTACTTTCCCACCTGCTTTTTCAATTTTTTGAATAGCAGTTTTGCTTGCAGCATTTACAGTTAATTCAATTTTCTTTTCAATTTTTCCATTTCCAAGCAATTTAACCAAGTTATTCTTTCTAATAAGTCCTTTTTTCAACAATTGCTTAATGGTAACTTTTTTACCATCATCAAAAGCGGCATTTATATCTGAAAGATTAACAACCTGATAGACAGTTGAATTTCGATTTTTGAAACCACCTAAACTTCTTGCTTTTCTGTAATAGGGCAAACTGTCACCTGAAAACATTGTTGGCAACTTTCCTCCACTTCTTGACTTGGTCCCCTTCATACCTCTACCAGCAGTCTTGCCTCTTCTTGCAGCTTTACCACGTGCAACCCTGACACGATCTTTTTTGACTTTTACTAAATCTTTATAATCCATTATTCAGGCATCTCCTTCATAAACCAAATAGAGCTAACATCAACACCTCTCAAAGCAGCCAATTTTTTTGGATCTCGTAAAGATTTGAAACCATTCATTGTTGCTTTAGCGGCATTAAGAGGAGTTGCTGCACCTCTAATTTTGGTGTATATATTTTTAATACCAGCAACCTCACATAAAGCCCTGACTGTAGCACCAGCAATAACACCGGTTCCAGGTGGAGCAGGTATCAAATGTACTGTACTTGCACCTTGTTTTCCTTTAACTTCATGGGCGATTGTTCCATTAACAAGCGGTAATTTGTAAAGATTCTTCTCTGCAGAAGCTGCAGCTTTTCTTATAGCTTGAGGAGTTTGAACAGCAGTTCCTAAACCTATTCCAGATCTTCCTTTTCCATCACCAACAACAACAAGAGCAGAGAACCTAAACCTCTTACCTCCAGCCACAGTTTTACTTACTCTTCTTATCTGAATAACTTTTTCCTGAAACTCTTTTTCTTTTTTTTCTGGTTTAAAATTCATTAAAAATTAATAACTTCTCTAACTGCATCAGCTAAAGAAGCAACCCTCCCATGATATTTATAGCCGCCTCTATCAAAAACAACATTTTTGACACCTTTTTTAACAGCCCTTTTTGCAATTGTTTCACCTACTAATTTAGCTGCCTCTAAAGGCTTAACACTATTACATTTTTTTCTTAATTCTTTATCAATCGTTGAAGCAGAACATAATGTAGTTCTGCTGGTATCATCTATTATTTGAGCATAAATCTCTTTATGGCTTCTAAAGATAGTCAGCCTAGGATGTGATGCAGTCCCATGCAAAGATCTTCTTATCCTCTTATGTCTTGCAATTCTTTTCAGTCTTCTAAAATCTTTCATCTTTAAGCCACCTCAACAACTCTTCTCTTCTTTTTGTTGTAAGTTAAATCTTTTCTCTTGATGCCTTGAAGCTTGTAAGGCTCAACAGGCCTGACCTGCATAACCTTATCGCAAAAGCCTCCAACATCTTGTTTGCAGATTCCAGAAATTTTTACTTCACCTTTCACAACCTCAACATCTACAAACTCAGGAATTTCCAAAATCACATCATGTGAATAACCAGCTTTTATTGTTAGTTTTTTTCCAGATACAGAAACCCTATAACCAGGACCATCTGCAATAAGAGAGTAGCTAAAACCTTTAGAAACTCCAATAACAGCATTTTCTAATAAAGATCTAAAAGTACCATGAAACTTCTTTTGTGCCTTGCTTTCAACGATAATTTTATTTCCTTCCTTTTTGAAAGAAACGTTCTTGAATGTATTAACCTTCAAAACACCTTTAGGCCCTTTCACCTCTACGAAAGAAGAAGAGTCAGTGACCTCTACGCCCATTGGGAGCAATATTGCTTTTCTACCTATTCTGCTCATATTATCACCGCCACATACTCGCCACCCAAGCCTTTCTTTTTTGCTTCTCTGTCAGGTAAAAGACCTTGCGAGGTTGAAATCAAGCCAGTTCCCAAGCCATTTATAACTCTTTTAACTTCATCTCTTTTCAGGTAAACCCTTCGACTTGGTTTGCTTACTCTTTTTAGATTCTGAATCAATGGTATCCTGTCTCCAGAATCTGAAATAGTGTACTTCAAGCTAACAACCAAAAATTTACCAGGATGTTTTTCGCCTATTGTTTCATACCCATTAATCCAACCTTCAGAAGCAAGGACCTTCAAAATGTCTTCTCCAAAATTAAAATGGGGAATCCTTGTTGAGCTGTGACTTCTGTTTCCAGCGTTCTTTATTCTTATTAATAAATCTGATATAGGGTCTGAATGTGTCACCAGCTTGCCTTCCTTACTCCTGGAATTTCACCATTGTGAGCCATTTCTCTAAAGCAAATCCTGCAGATCCCAAACATTCTCATGTAACCTCTGGGTCTACCACATATGCTGCATCTGTTATAAGCTCTAACCGAGTATTTTTGTTTTCTCTTTTGTTTAGCAATCATTGATTTTTTTGCCATTATTCTTCCTTCTCCTTGAATGGAAGGCCTATTGACTCAAGAAGAGCCTCCCCGTCCTCATCTTTATCAGAAGTTGTTACAAAGGTTATAGAAAAACCCCTTACTCTGTTTCCTATTTTGTCAAAAGGTATTTCAGGAAATACAGATTGCTCTTTTAATGCTACTGTAAGATTTCCATGACCATCCATGTTTCTTTCTAAGCCACGAAAATCTCTAACCCTTGGAATCACAACAGAGATAAGCCTTGTGACGAAATCATTCATTTTTACACCACGCAATGTTACCTTTGCGCCTATTGGCTGACCTTCCCTTAGCTTGAAACCAGCAACAGACTTTCTTGCTTTTGTTATAACTGCCTTTTGGCCAGTCACCATCTCCAAATGCTCAACAACAGGATTCAAAAGTTTTTTATCTGCAGAAGCGTCCCCAACACCAACATTAACAACAACTTTTTCTAAAGCTGGAAGAGACATAACATTCTCTCTTCCTAACTTTTCTTTTAGCTGATCTATTAAATCTTCTGTTAACCTCATTAGAAAGTCACTCCTGATTTTTTAGATAATCTATTTTTTGTTCCATCTTTTCCAATTTTTACCGATACTCTTGTTGCTTTGCCTTTTGAGTCGATTGGCATTAAATTTGACACATGTATTGGTCTAGATATTTCATCTTTTGAACCCTCTGAGCCTTCTTCTCCGCTCTTTTTTCTGTGCCTTACAAGCAAACCTAAACCCTTAACAATTGCTCTTTTGCCCTTTATCAAAGCCACTTCACCTTCCTGTCCAGAATCATTTCCAGCAATTACTTTAACTTTATCTCCTACCTTTATCCTCTTTACCATTAAAGAACCTCCGGTGCTAACGAAATAATTTTTGCAAAAAGTTTTTGTCTAAGTTCCCTTCCAACGGGACCAAATATTCTTGTGCCTCTAGGTGTGCCATCTTCATTCAATAACACACATGCATTATCGTCAAATCTAATATTGCTTCCATCTTTTCTTTTTGTCTTAGAAACAGTTCTAACAACAACAGCTCTAACAATTTGTTTCTTCTTAACCATGCCTTCTGGCAAAGCTGATTTGATGGAACAAACAACAACATCACCAATATGAGCGTATCTTTTTCTAGTTCCTCCAAGAACACGTATGCATTGGAGCCTTCTTGCACCAGAATTATCGGCACAATTCAAAATACTTTCTTGCTGAATCACTTCTTTCCCTCTAAAATTTTATTAATTTTGAAACTTTTTCTTTTAGAAACAGGAAGACATGAGATGATTTCAACAAAATCACCTATCTTTGAGCTTCCTTTTTCATCATGAACTAAATATTTTTTAGATCTCAATAATCTTTTTTTAAATTTTGGATGAACAGTTTGTCTTGTAACTAAAACTTTAACACTCTTCTCTCCGCTCAGCTTTATAACTTTACCCTGCAATTTTTGCTGTGTCATTTTGAATTTCTCCCAATTAAAGTTCTAGCTCTAGCTATTTTCTTTTTTAAAGATCTAATTTTTCCAGCTGGAGCAGTACCTGATCTAGCTGAGTCAAATCTAATCTCCATTAATTCCTTTTTTGCTTTCCTTATCTCTTCCACTAATTTTGAATTCTTCATTGAAGAAAGCTTATCGAACTCTTTTTTCTTTATTGCCATGGTTTACCTTCTCCGCTTTTTAAGGTGATTACACTAACAGGAATACTTATCTTGTGTCTAACTTTTGACAAAGCATTTTTTGCTTGTTGGCTAGGAACGCCTGCAACTTCAAAAAGAACCTGTCCCCTCTTGATTCTTGCTTCATATCTTTCAACAGCACCTTTACCTTTACCCATTCTTGCTTCTAAAGGATGCTTAGTTATAGGCAAATCAGGAAAAACCCTTGTCCACATTTTTGCCTTATCTCCCACACGTCTCCTTATCAAAACACGAATAGCCTCTATCTGTCTAGATGTCATTCTTCCATTACCATTAGCTCTGACTCCAAACTCACCAAAAGCAAGCTTGTTTCCTCTGATTGACTTACCTCTATTCCTTCCCCTGAAGGCTTTTAAATATTTCCATCTTTTTGGTTGAAGTAAAGGCATTAGTCCTCATCCTCCCGATGTATCCATACTTTTACACCTAATATTCCATATTTAGTCCAAGCTTCAGCAAAACCAAAATCAACATTTGCTCTCAAGGTGTGTCTAGGTATTGAACCTTCAGAATACTTCATAGTTCTTGCTATCTCAGCACCATCAACTCTTCCTGCAATCTCAAGCTTACAACCTTTTGCTCCTGCAGCAATAGCAGCATCAACAACCTGTTTCATAATTCGTCTAGTTGACTTTCTAGCTTCAAGCTGTCTTCTAACAGAGTCAGCAACAACATTTGCATATATGTCAGGCTCTCTTATCTCAACTGCTTTTATTGTTATTCTCTGATCTGGCAAAAGACCTTTGAGATGTGTTACAGTCGCATCTATCGAAGCCCCTTTTTTTCCAATAAGGGCTCCTGGTCTAGCAGTGTGTACTGCAATTTCTACAACATCAGAACCCCTTGGAGCAACAGTTCTGATTATTTCAACCTTTTGAATAGCAGAGTCCTTATGCCTCTTGGCAATAACCCTTCTTATCACAGCATCAGCTTCAATCAATTTAGCATAATCTTTATTTTTCTGAGGGAACCAAGTGGCATTCCAGCCTCTACCAGTTTTAGTAGCCTTATGGTAAACACCTACTCTAAAACCATTAGCATTTATCTTATTACCCATTAGCTTCACCTGTACCTAAAATAATTTCAACATTTGTAGTTCTTTTTTTGTATTTATGAGCCATGCCTCTCATGACCGGTCTGAATCTTTTCATTGCAACACCTTTACCAACGTTTATACAAGAAACAAAAAGGCTTGCACTTGGAAGCTCTAAATTATGTTCAGCATTTGCAATGGCTTCATTTAAAAGCTTCAGCAATAACCTGCTTGCTTTATCGTTTTGACTTGTAAGCCTCAATATTGCATCAGAAACAGCCATACCTCTTACTCTGTGAGCAGCACGATTTATCATTTGTGGCTTACAGCGCAAATTCAAACCTTTTGATCTTGGCATTACTTTACTGCTCATCATTCTGCATCCTTCTTCTTTTTATGACCACCGAATCTTCTTGTTAATGCAAATTCACCCAATTTATGTCCAACCATTGATTCGCTAACATAAACCTTGTCAAATCTTCTTCCGTTATGAACCTCAAACGTTAAGCCAACCATTTCTGGATGTATGGTAGATCTTCTAGACCAAGTTCTTATAGGGTCTCTAGATCCACTTGCCTTGGCTTTAACAATTTTCTTAACCAAGCTTGGTTCAATATAAGGTGATTTTTTAGCCATTATTTTTTCCTTCTAGACCTTAAGATGTGCTTATCGCTCGGTCTGCTTCTTCTTGTTTTTGGACCTCTAGCAACCTTACCCCAAGGTGTTCTTAAAATTTTTCCTTTTTGTCGACCTTCACCACCACCGTTTGGATGATCACAAGGATTCATAATCATTCCTCTTACTGACGGCCTCCAGCCCTTATGTCTCTTTCTTCCTGCATTTCCCCATTTTTCCAAATTGTGTTCAACATTAGAAAGTCTTCCAATTGTTGCACAACAAGTCAAAGGTACCTTTCTCAACTCTCCACTTGGGAGTTCTATAAAACCCCAACCAGCTTCTTTGTTTTTCAATATTGCAAAACTGCCAGCGCTTCTTGCCAGCAAGCCACCTTGCCCGGGTCTCAATTCAACAGAATGAATAAATGAACCCGTTCTTATTGATGATAAAGGCATTGTGTTTCCAGGCCTATTTGGAGCTTTATCAGCAGAAACAACCATTTGTCCGGCCTCTAGTCCTGTGGGTGCCAAAATATAACTTTTCTCACCATCTGTATAACAGATCAAAGCTATGAAAGCAGTTCTATTTGGGTCGTATTCAATTTGAACAACTTTGGCTGGAACATCTTTTTTCTTTCTTCTAAAATCTATCATTCTGTACTTGTTCTTATTCCCACCGCCTCTATGCCTTGTTGTAATTCTTCCAAGGTTATTCCTGCCACTATTTTTCTTCTTACCCTTAACAAGAGAACCACCACCTGGCTTATCAGCAAGATGACTCTTGTCTATTCGAACGATAGACCTAAGAGAAGGTGTTGTTGGTTTATATCTTTTTATAGCCATAATTATCCGGGTTGAAAGTGACTCATCAAATCTTCATCAGAAGCAATCCTGACAATAGCCTTGATTCTTCTGGAAGTCTGACCGTAAGTAACCCCTCCTTTAGATGTTCTTCTTGCTCTTTTTTTACCAGGATTTTTTAAAATCCTAACAGAAAGAACTTTTTTTATCTTTAATTCTTTTTTCACAGCATCTCTTACATCTGTTTTTGTTGCTCTTGCTGATATTTGAAAAGTATAAGCATTTTCATTCATTGCCAGATCCATTGTTTTTTCTGAAATTATGGGCTTGATTAAAACGTCTGATAAAGCTATCATTTCCAAATCTCCTCAATTTTCTTCAATGCTTCAGAAGATATAAGTACATTTTTGTACCTTAACAAATCTCCAATATTAACCCTTTCACCACCATAAAACCTAACATTCTTTACGTTTCTGAAAGAACAGCTTGCAGTATCCTGTTTTTCATTATGCAAAACCAAAGTTTTACCTTCTAGTCCATTTTTGTCCAAAAGAGAAATCGCATTCTTAACAGATGCATTTTTCCATTTTGGAATTTCAACAAATTTAACCTCACCGTCGGAAAGCTTCTTGCTTAAAGCGGACATCAGCGCCTTCCTTCCTGCTTTTTTGTTTATTTTTAATACTGGATTTCGAGATTGAGGGCCATGTATAGCTCCTCCACCTACTCTCTGACCTGCAGTTCTAGCTCCAGCTCTAGCGTTACCTGTACCTTTTTGCCTGTAAAGCTTTCTTGTTGAAGCTCTTACGTCAGATCTATTTTTTGAGGAACCAGCTAAATCTTTTCCATTATTAACCTGGACACGATAAGCCAAGCTGACAAGAGAAGGATTCCATTCAACATCAAAAATGCCTTTTGGAAGAGTGATTTTCTTTAACTCTTTGCCAGCTTTGTCATACAGTCCTGATTTAACTGGCATCTTTCTTCTCCTTTTCTTGTTCTTTAACCTCTGGTGTATCTATATTTTCTGTTGTATTAACATCTTCTGTCTTAACATCTTCTTTTTTTAAAGTTGGATCCTCTATATCAGATGGCAATTCTTGTTGGGGGTATATCCTAACCAAAGAACCCCTTCCACCAGGAACAGATCCCTCTATAGCAACTATGCCATTATCGATATCCCAATCGATAATCTCAGAATTCCTTTGGACGTTAACAGAGCTACCATGCCTCCCAGGCATTTTCTGTCCTGGGAAAATTCTAGCAGGACCCATAGCACCAGCTGATAAAGGCCTTCTTGAAACCCCTCTTGCACCGTGAGAGCTTGCTCCACCTTTAAAATTATGCCTTTTCATAACTCCAGTAAACCCTTTACCTTTTGACCTTCCGACAACCGTAACTTTTTCTCCTATATGCAAATAGCTAGAAATTTCTTGCCCTAATTCAAAAGATGATGAATCTTCGACTTTTACTTCGTTCAAATTCTTATAAGCAATCTCTGAATCATTGATGGCTTTTTTCTGATGCCCAAAAGCAGGCTTGCTTAATTTAGATGAAGGGCAAGGTTCATAACCAACCTGAACTGCCTCGTAACCATCTGAATCAATTGTCTTTTTTGAAATAATCCTTGAAGGCAATATTTCCAATAGTGTAACTCCATGCCTTGAGCCAGAATCTGTATTTATAGTGGTCATGCCCATTTTTCTTCCAACGACAAACAATCTTGAGGTTTTCATCTCTTCACACTCACATGTATCCCTTCTGGGAAACGCATATTAACTATTTCTGATAAATCATCTTGTACATAATCACTAAATATAACTAATCTTTTGTGAATCCTTAATTCAAACTGCTCTCTTGAATCTTTGTCGACATGCACACTTCTGCATATTGTGAAAATCTTCTTCCTTGTGGGGAATGGAACAGGGCCACTAACGGTTATGTTTTTAGTTTTAGCCATTCGTGCAAGCTCACCTGCCCAATGATCTAAAAGCCTATAGTCATAAGATCTTAAAACCAATTTCAATGAATTTTCTCCTTTAACAACCATAATTAACCAAAGCTAGCAAACGTTCTGTTTGCTTCAGCCATCCTCAAAACATCAGTTTTCTTCTTGTACGCCCCACCACGCTCATGATATGCATCAACAATCTCCTGCGCAAGTTTTTCAGCAAAACCTCTTTCTCTCCTGGATCTAGCATAAGTAACTAGCCATCTTATAGCCAATGACTTCTGCCTTCTTGGTCTAACTTCAACAGGAACTTGCAGATTAGCACCTCCGATCCTTTTACTCTTAACTTCAACTTCAGGAGTTATATTCTTGATTGCCTTGATCAAAACATTCATAGGATCTTGTTCTGTTACTTTCTGAACTTTATTCAATGCCCCATAAACAAGCTTTTCAGCAACAGACATCTTTCCGCCCTTCATTACCTTCCTAATAATTCTGGATACATCACGGTTCTGATAAACAGTATCCAATGGAACGTCTCTTATAACAGCTTTATTCTTCCTCATGATTCTTTCTTTGCTCCATAAAGACTTCTACTGCTTTTTCTCTTAGCAACACCTTCAGTGTCTCTTGTTCCTCTTATAACTTTATATCTAACTCCAGGTAAATCCTTTGGTCTTCCACCCCTTACGAGAACTATGTGGTGTTCTTGTAGGTTATGGCCTTCTCCAGGTATGTAAGCTGTTAGCTCTGCACCGTTTGAAAGCCTAACTCTGCAAACTTTTCTTAAAGCAGAATTAGGCTTCTTTGGAGTAACTGTCATAACACGCAGAACAACTCCTCTCTTGAAAGGATTTCCACCTAACAAAGGAGCTCCAGAACGTCTCTTTAATCTCTTTCTATCTTTTCTAACTAGCTGACTAATAGTCGGCATAACCTACCTCCAAAAAATGTGTACACAATTTCCCATTATATTACAAGTTTTAATTCAAACGGTAATGAAAATCGGTTTTTATAGATTAAATAGCCTTAATGCACCGATTGCAAATTTCATTAGACTCATTTTCTTTGACAAAAAGCCAGCATCTGGGACATTTTTCAAAATGAGATTTCGAAACGGAAATAACTATATCTTCCTGCTTGCTTGAAAAGGGATGAATCTCCTCACGGTAATCATCTAGCAAATTAATATCCACACCACTGACGTTGAATATCCCATTCAAGTAAGGCTTGCTTGCGACAAGGGCATCTTTTTCATCTTCGTTGACATAACACGTTATCCAAGACTCTAAAGGTTGCGATATAACTTCTTTTTCTTTAGCAATTTCAATTGCTTTTTGGACCTCTTTTGCTATTTTAAATACTGCATCATTAATATATGTGCCTGAATTAAATTTAGCAAAATACTTATCACTTGGATCAAGGTCTACAAAATGAATGGAAGACTCAGATGATGGTTTATTTTTCCATGAGTGCCATGACTCTTCTGTCGTAAATGGCAAAATTGGAGATATCCAAATTAATATCCTGCGTAACAAGATAGAACTGACGGTAAGTGCAGATTTTCTAGAGTTGCTCTCATCTTTATCAGCATAAACCCTGTCTTTAATCGCATTTAAATAACCGGAAGAAAGCTCACCTATGAACAATCCAAAATCCTCTGAAAAGCCATGAAGGTCATAATTGTCTAGCAATTCAGACCATTTATCTTCCCTCTCAAAAAAGGTTGCCAAGGCCCATTTGTCATAATTGTTTAAAGAAACATCGTCTGAGTGTTTGAAATCATTCAGGATACCCAAAAGAAACCTAATAGTGTTTCTGATCTTCCTATACCTTCCACTCACTTTAACCAAAACATCCTTTCCGGCTTTAACAGGTGATGAAAAATCAGCACTTACTGACCAAAGTCTGAGTATATCTGCACCTAAATCATTACAAACTTTAATTGGGTCAACAACGTTGCCTACACTTTTGCTCATTTTCAAGCCTTTTTCATCAACAACAAAAGCATGGGTAAGGCAATCCTTAAACGGCAACGAGCCTGTCCCTGAAACTGCAGGTATTATGGAGAGCTGAAACCAACCTCTGTATTGGTCATCTCCTTCTAGATACAAATCTGCTGGATAGCTTAAACCTCTTTCCATAACAACAGATCTATGACTTGAACCAGATTCAAACCATACATCAAATATATCATTAAGCTTTTCTAGCTTTTTACCTTGGAATTTTTTTGGCCTTAAGCTGTTTGGAGCAAGTTTTTCACAATCATACTCATCATCAAACCATATACCACTGCCCTTTTCAGAAACCAAATCAACAATATGCTCAACTACTTTAGGGGTACACAAAACATCACCGGTTTCAGGATCTTCAAATGCAGGAATCGCTATTCCCCATTTTCTCTGCCTGCTGATACACCAATCAGGTCTACCCTCAATCATTTTGTTCATTCTTGTCTGACCCCATTCTGGAACCCATTTACCTTTTGAAACCAAATCAAGAACCTTCCCCCTTAAACTCTCGTCTGAAAGGTCATTGTCCATCTTTACAAACCATTGTGGAGTGGCCCTAAAAATAATGGGTTTCTTTGTTCTCCAACAATGAGCAACGCTATGTGAAATTGTTCCTGACCAAAGCAAGGTTTTGCTTTTCTTTAAAGAAGCAAGAATCTTTTCCTGTGCATCAAAAATATTAACACCACATAAGTCCAAAAGATCTTTGCTTAGCTCTTTAACTCCCAACTCTTCCTGAAAAGCTTCCTTTTTAAAATAATTACCTTTTGAATCAACAGGGCAAACTATCCTGAGTTTCCATTTTAAAGCTGCCAAAAAATCATCAGGGCCATGACCTGGAGCAGTATGAACCAAGCCAGTCCCATCTTCCATGCTGACATAATCCATTGCAACAACCTTGCCTTCAGAATCAGCAAATGGCAACTCATAACTAAAGGAAAGCAAATCTTTTCCCTTAACCATCATTACAGCTTCCCCTAACTCAACCTTCTCTTTCCAATTTGCTTCAAGCTTAGATGCCAAAATAACAAAATCCTTGCCATAGGGGTAAACTCCATAATCTTCATTTTCATTGACGGCTACAGCAACATTACTAGGCAGTGTCCAAGGTGTTGTTGTCCAAATCAATAAGTTCAAGCTCCCAGATAATTTCTTTTTCAGTGGAGATGGAATACTTGGGTCCAAAACTTTAAAGGCGACTACGATCGAATGGTCTTCCCTATCTTCATATTCAAGTTCCGCTTCAGCCAAGGCAGACTCAGCAGCCCAACTCCAATGAACTGGCTTTGAAGATCTTTCAATCAAACCTTTTGACAACATCAATCTGAAAGTTTCTAAAACACCAGCCTCATACTCTGGATCAGTTGTCAAATAAGGATTCTCCCAATCACCCAAGACACCCAACCTTTCAAATTGACCTTTCTGTCTCTCCATGTATTTCATAGCAAGGTAATAGCACTTCATCCTGAATTTTGAAATCGTCATCTCTTCAGGGATTCTTCCACCAAGATTCTTTATGACTTTATGTTCCACAGGAAGACCATGACAATCCCATCCAGGAACAAATGGAACCGAGTAACCCTGAATCCACTTATACCTCATCACTATATCCTTCAATATCTTATTCATGGCCGTACCCACATGAATGTCTCCATTTGCATACGGAGGACCATCATGCAAAACAAAAGATGGTGAATCTTTTCTTAACTCCTGCCTTCTTGAATAAAGATTTATACCTTTCCAAAAATCAAGCCAGCCCGGCTCCTGCTTCGATAAACCTGCGCGCATAGGGAAATCCGTTTCCGGCAATATCAATGTCTCTTTCCAATTTTTCAAAATACAAAAACCTCACGAAACCTGAATGGCTTTATGAAAGGTTAATTCTAATCTTTTAAACAAGCATAAATACCAAGGAATCTATTTACCGAGAATAGAAGTGATTTTTCCAATCAAATCTTTTGACATGTCGAAATCAACATTAGAAATGTTTTCCTTAAGCTGTTCAAGATTGGTTACACCAATGATAGCACTGCTTACTTCTTTCTTTCGTAATATCCAAGAGAGAGCTAGCTGTGGCAAGGTGCAACCAACATCCTTTGCAATCAATTCAAGCTTCTCTATTTTTTGAAAAGTTTCTTCATTCATGTATGGATTTAAAAACTCAGTGGACTCTGCCCTTGTTCCTTTTGGAATTGATCCTGAATTATATTTTCCAGTCAGCATACCGCCAGCCAATGGGCTCCACACTGTCAAACCCATACCAAGACTTGAAGCAGTTAACATCTGATCTTCTTCTATGCCTCTTTCCAACATGTTGTAATGAGGCTGCTCAACCTGTGGCGAATACCCATTAAATTTTTCTGCAAAAGCACATGCATTTCTCATCTGTTCAGAAGCCCAAACGCTGGTGCCCCAATAATGAATCATTCCGTTGCTTACAAGATCACTCATCGCTCTAACTGTTTCTTCAAGCGGAGTCTCATCGTCATAACGGTGACAAAAATAAATATCCAAATAATCTGTACCCAATCGCTCAAGTGACTTTTCACAAGATTCAATAATGTGCTTCCTGCTGAGCCCCCTATCGTTTACGTTTTCAGACATGGTTCCAAAAACCTTGCTAGATATCACAAGGTCACTTCTTTTCATTTCAGTTATAGCCTTCCCTAAGACAATTTCTGATTTTCCTTGAGAGTAAACATCAGCAGTGTCAAAAAAATTGATACCATTTTCAAATGCAAAATGAACACATTCAATTGCTGTTTTATCATCAACAGAACCGCCTTGAGTAAGCCAACCACCTAAAGAAACAGCAGAGACCTTTAAACCCGATTGACCTAAATTACGATATTCCATAACCAGAATCATAACAATATATGGTTATGATTTCTTTCAAAGAAAGAAGAAGGTGGTGTCATCATGAATCTATTGTTTGTATTATTTTTATTTGTGGCGCCAAGTTTAGAAAAATACTTTTCATATGACTTGCCCAAAGAAAAAAAAGCCCTTGTGATCGGTATAGATGGCTTACGTCCAGACTCAATGACTCACGCAAAAACCCCCAATATAGATTTCCTTATAGATAATGGGTCTGTCTCTTTTAATGCTTATGCTGGTGGCAATCTTGGAACCGAAACTGAACAGGTTACATCAAGTGGTCCTGGCTGGTCCTCAATATTGACTGGAGTATGGACCAACAAACATGGCGTTACAGACAACAGCTTTAAAAATCAAAACTACAAAGAGTATCCGCATTTTTTCAAAAGAATAAAAGATTTTGATCCAAATTTATACCTAGTTTCATTTGTGCAATGGACACCAATACATACACATATCCTTTCAGACGCTGACGAATTTGGCAACGGCAGTGATGAGTATGTCTCTGAAATGGGAGCAAAAAGCATCAAGACCGGCAAGTCAGATGTTGTTTTCTTGCATTTTGATGATGTGGATCATGCTGGACATGCTTACAGATACGGTAATGATTATCCTGAATATATAGCATCAATTGAAAAAACAGACAAACTGATTGGTTTTGTATTAGATGAAATCAGAAAAAAGGAAAAAGAGGATTGGTTAATTGTTGTTACGACTGACCATGGAGGAATAAATTACGGACATGGAGGGCAATCGATTGATGAGAGAACTATATTTTTCATTAGCTCTGGAGCCGGGCTGCCTATAAAAACATTTGACAAAGGGCCTGGCATGACAGCTGTTGCACCAACTGTTTTTCGCCACTTGGGCATAACTATAAAACCTGAATGGGGCTGGGAATCTAAACCTTTCCCAAGCCTAGAGAAAGGAGAAAGAGATGAATAAAAAAATACTTATTGGGCTAACTGCATTTTTACTTATATTTACCAACTGCAAAAACCAAAACACAACAGATGAAAACCAACTTGCATCACTTGCAAAAGCTGCAGAAGCAACAGACAGGCCTAGAGATCCATGGGTTTTCAGGTCTGTCCTGAACGAAAAACCAAGAATGATAACAATTGCCTTGAATGAAAGACTATGGGTGGCATACGACACCAAGTATGGAAGCATCTACAAGGCTTGGTATGGTGGCGTGAATTTCAATGGAGCTGTATACACAACATCTCATGGCCCCCAGCCTACCAGCCAAGGTTCTTCTTACATAAATGGATTGGAAGACAGCAGTGTTTGGTATTTAAATGGTCAAGAAATTGAAGATAAAGATTTTTCCTTTAAGGGTTACTCATTCCTTGATGATGCTGTTGTGCTAAGTTACGAAATCAGCAGTTCTGAATCTGAAGTTATAAAGATTTTGGAAAGGCCTGAAGTGGTGATTACAAAATCAGGATCACTTGCATTAAAGAGAATTTTTGAGGTTCAAGGTGCTCAAGATATAAAAGTTGAACTTGAAACACCAATCCAGTCAACCTTGGACGCAAATGGCTTAAGCATAAACTCCCCTTATACGCTAGAGCAAACATCCACATCCTCATATGAATGGGGAGAAAAAATAAACTACATTGCAAAAATACAACTGAATAAAAACAAGAGAACAACAGTAACCACTTTCTTCGACCTTAGGGTTGGAGAAGAAGGAGCTGCAAAAGAAGAAGTCAAAAAAACAGTGCCTTTAGACCCACAGGCAAACATCAACTTTTCAAATAAGAAAATAAATATAGACGGTCAGGTTGACGAATCATGGCAGTCTGAAGAATACCTAAAGATAGATAATCTTATATATGGAGAAAACGAAATCGAAGGTGCCTTTAAGATGCTATGGGACAATGAATTCTTGTACATACTTCACAAAATAACAGATGATAATGTAACCGAGCTTGATGGTGTTGACTTTTTCATCGACTCAAGAAGAGAAAGAGGGTCTGAGTATGACTCAAATGATTCATACTACTCTCTAATAATGGAAGATTTGGCAAAGCTTGATGTCTCCAACACAAAAACCAATGCAAAGGTTATCGTGAGGCAAAATGATGAAGGGTATGTTGTTGAGTCGTCAATCCCATGGTCTGACCTAAACGTAAGTCCTTTCGATGGGATGAAAATGGGGTTTTCAACACATCTCAACAATGTTGGTTCAAGCACGAGCTCTAAATACTCTTGGAAATCAGTATCAAATGACCTTTTCGAAAATCCTGCATCATTTGCATCAATAAAGCTAGTTGATCCAAAAAACAATTCAATAGAAACAAATGCTGAAGGTTTCGCAAAAGGCATACTTGTAAATATGTACAAGGTTGGCGTATCGCTTTCGAATGTTCCTGAAATAGCTGAAAACCAAAATCCAAACATATCAAAAATAATGCCTAGCTTAGATCATCTTGCTAAAAGAGGAAGTTTTCATGGGATTGATGACAGCTTTGTGATTAATGCCAAAGCTTTTGTTAACATTCAAGAGAAAGGCGAATACGAATTCAGGATAACAAGCGATGATGGGTCAAAGCTTCACATAAACAATGAACTACTAATAGAAAATGACGATCTTCAAGGCCCAACTCCAAAAAACGGAAAGGTCACTCTTGATATAGGTATGCATGAAATATTCATCGAACATTTTGAAAACACTGGTGGGGAAGCTCTTTTATTAGAGTGGAAGAAACCCAACTCATCAGAATTTGAAACGATTACAAAAGAAAATCTGCTTGTGAGAAGTGACAGCATCATGGAAACAGATGATGAGATCAAGGATGTAATAATAAAAAGCCCCATAA
>CEVA01065625.1_pt1 | contig 31165 bp, 33 predicted proteins | sample 361521 | NCBI WGS metagenome assembly CEVA01 (sample SAMEA2622823, study PRJEB7988) | marine metagenome | isolation source: saline water (ENVO:00002010), including | reverse complement strand
GCCGACTGAACGCCCTCCATCAGGCCGCTCCCAAGCCCAGCCGACGGTTTCCACGCTGCCCTCGATCGGCACACGAACAAGCGGCGTCCAGTTCTTCGGCGACTTTGGCACCTTGAGCTTATAATAAAATTCCTCGAACGGCAGCTCGAAGGATTGGATGCCGGTCATCACCGGATGCTTCGGTGCGGCCACCTGAAACTGGGCCTTGTTGACCACCGTGTATTTGCGATCCGGCCCACCATGGCATCCACCAAAGAGTTTCAGAAACGGCGCAATCAACTTCGCATCCCGCGCGCCCATGCCCCAGTGATACACCACCAAACCGCCGCCGCGCTGGGCAAAGTCCGCAAACGCCTTCGCGCGCTTGGGATCGTTCTGAATAAAGCGTCCACCTTCATTGAGAAACAGCACGATCGCGTCCGCCTTGGCGATCAGCTTGGGGCCTTGCGCCCATGGCTCATCGGCCTGCGCCACGGTCACCTTCACCCCTTCGCGCCCGGCAAACATCGCCTCCACGATGCGCGCGCCCGGCATGTACTCATGGGTGCCCGGCGGATGTCCGTCCGGCTTTTGCCCGAGGATCAATAATTGCTTGGGGGCCGCGTTTAGCGACACCGCCATCAGAAAAACCATCCACCAGTGCCTCATTTCAAATCCCGGATTTTTAGGTTGCGAAACTCACAACGATCCTTGTGATCCGTCAGCAATATGTGGCCGGTGACCTTTTTGCCAAAGCCCTCAAACCGCTTGAACTTGCTCTTGGCCACACCGGCCAACACCCGCTCGCTGCCGAGTGTGTAGGTCAGGATTTTTTCGCCGTTGAGATAGTGCTCCACCTTTTGGCCGGACACCTTAATGCGGGACTGGTTCCATTGGTCGATGCGCACCGGTTCAGCCAGCTTCACCTCGCGCGGCAGCACAGCGTAAAACACCCCCGTGAGGCTCAGCGGACTCTTCGCCCAAAACTTGTCATCGATCATTTGATACTCGTGCCCGATCGCGCCGCGTTTCTCGAGCACCATGTACTTCACCCCGTTGTTGCCCTTGGGGCCGATCTTCCATTCCCAGGCAAACTCATAATCCGTCCACGTGCGTCGCGTGAGAATATTGCCGGCCGCCTTGCCTTGTTGCTTCACCAGCACACCGTCCTCGATGGTCCAACCCTTGCCGGTGACCTCCTTTTGGCCAATGTTGCGCCAGTGGGTGTTGATGGACTTGCCATCGAAGAGCAGTTGCCAGCCGGCCTTTTTCTCGGCGGTCGTGAGAGTATTGGTTTTCCCCGCGCCGGCACCCGCGGCGCCAAGGAACAGGGACATCAGGAAAATCGGCATGGAACGCATGCCCCTTTGTAAACGCCCCTGGTGCTGTCGGCAACCCTTCGGTTGATTTGCCGGGCCAATTCCGATAGTTTGAACCGCAAAAAATAACGCCATGGAAACACTCTTCTCGCTCTTGTTCACTTTTGTCATGCTCGTGCTGTTGCAGGCTGTGCTGGGCTTTGACAACCTGCTTTATATTTCCCTGGAATCCAAGCGGGCACCCGCGGGCGACCAGGAGCGTGTGCGCCGGTGGGGCATCGGCCTGGCTATTGTCCTGCGCATTGTGCTGCTCTTTGCCTTGGTCCGATTGATTGCCTTGTTTGAGGAGCCTTTCGGCCGGCTGCATTGGCCCGGAGTGGTGGATGCCCAGTTGAATCTGCACGGGGTCATCGTGTTACTGGGTGGCGTGTTCATCATTTACACGGCCACCAAGGAAATCTTTCACATGCTATCCTTGGATGACTTGGGCGGTGGGGGAGAAACAGAAAGCGCTTCCTCCAAGGCGGTCATTGCCAAGATTGTTTTGATGAATCTGGTCTTCTCTTTTGACTCCATCCTCAGCGCCATGGCGTTGACCGATAATTTTTACGTGATGGCCGTTGCCATTATCGTCACCGGCGTACTGATGATCTGGCTGGCGGACAGCGTGGCTGAGTTTCTGCAGCGCAATCGCATGTACGAGGTGCTGGGCCTGTTTATTCTCTTCGTGGTGGGCATCATGCTGCTCAGCGAGGTGGGCGGCCATGGCGAGGACAAGCAGACCTTCCTGAAATTCTTCGGCAAAGAGGTGAATCCCATGAGCAAGGCGACGTTTTATTTTGTCATCACTGTCATGGTGCTCGTGGACATCGTCCAGTCACGCTACCAAAAAAAGCTGTTGCGCAAGCGCGAGTTGGCCGCGAAATAATGTTGCACGACCACCAAACACCGCCAGTCTGAAACAACCATGCAGCGCGTCATCGTTACATTTTGTGTGCTCTTGGCCTTAAGAGGGAGCGGCGCGCCGAAGGTGGATCCATTGGCGCAATGGGGCCAGTGGCGCGGGCCGCTGGCCACCGGCACGGCACCCAAGGCCAACCCGCCCATCAAGTGGGACGCCAAGACAAATATTCGATGGAGGACACGTATTCCAGGTCAGGGACACGCGTCGCCCGTGGTGTGGGGGGACAAGGTTTTCCTGGCCACCGCTGAACCGTTCGGTGCAAAGCTCAAGGTGCCCGAACAGCCCGAAGGCGCGCACAACAATATTGATCCCGAGAGGCGGATGAAATTTCAGGTCATCGCCGTGAACCTCGACACGGGCCGGATTGATTGGCAAACCACCGTGCGGCAAGACCAACCGCACCAAAGCACGCACGAAAGCGGCACTTGGGCCTCCAATTCGCCCGTGACAGATGGCCGGCACGTGGCCGCGTTCTTTGGCTCCAACGGTTTGTACTGCCTCGATGTGGTGACCGGGAAACTGGTTTGGCAAAAAGACTTGGGCAACATGCAGGTGAAACATGGCCACGGCGAAGGTGCGTCGCCAGCGTTGCATGACGGACGGTTGATCGTCAACTGGGACCATGAAGGCGCATCGTTTGTGGTGACGCTGGATATCGCCACTGGCGAGACGCTCTGGCGGCAGGCCCGGGATGAGCCCACCAGTTGGGCCACGCCCATCGTGGTGGAACACGCCGGCAAAAAACAGGTCATTATCGGTGCCACCAATGCCATCCGCGCTTATGACCTCAAGTCCGGCAAGATCATTTGGCAGTGTGGCGGATTGCCCAACAACGTGGTGGCTTCCCCGGTCGCCGCGGACGGCATCGTCGTGGCCGGCGCCAGCTATGTGCGCCGGGCTATGCTGGCCATTCGGCTGGATGGGGCGAAGGGAGATTTAACCGACACGGAGAATATCCTATGGCGGCGCCGCACGGGCACTCCTTATGTTCCCTCCCCACTGCATCATCGCGGGACGCTGTACTTTTTGCATCACTACCAAAATGTTCTTTCCATTGCCGATTTTCGCACCGGACAGGATAGCGGCCCGTTCCGTATTCCCCTGCGCAGCTTGTATGCCTCGCCCGTGGCCGCTGCCGGAAGGATTTATCTTACGGATATGGCCGGTGCCACGCTGGTTTTGGCCCATGGCAAACAGCCCAAGCTCCTCAGTCGCAATGAGTTGGGTGAAGCCGTCAGTGCTTCTGCCGCGCTGGTCGGCAACCAGTTGTTTCTGCGCGGCACGGAACATCTGTACTGCATCGCCGAGCCATAAAAAAAAGCGGCGCCCCACGGGCGCCGCCTTGCCTGTTTATTAAAACGAATCTAGCCCGCAATCTCGGCGGCGTGGAATTCTTGCCAGTCGTCGAGGTTGTTGAGGTTGACCGCATCGTCCGGACCTTCGCTGATGCCGCAAGCGGAGAGAATGCCCGCCTTGGTGTCGGCGTCGTGGTTGTAGCCCGCGATGGAGGCGTTCAACTCGTCGATGGATGCGCTGTCCAATTTTGCACCATCCTGCGTCTGGATCCACGCTTCGAATTGCGTGTAGGTCGGCTTGTCGTTGGTGATGTAACTGCGCACGGCATCCGCATCCAGGCCAAGCCCGGCGATCACCATGCTGTCGTAGCCCGCGCCAATACCGGGATAACCGTCAGCAATCTTGCCGGCCGCCTCGAGGCTGACTTTTTGCCACAAGCGTGGCAGGTGCAACACGCCCAACGGGCCCTTGGTGCCGGAACTAATCAAAGGAACGATTTTACTCATAGGTCTGTCTTTCTGAACAATAATGGGTTCGCGGGAAAACTAGGCGGCACACGCCGGGGGGTCAACGGGTTTTTCTGGGTTGCCGCCGGGAGGCTTATTTTGTCCAGCGCGCCAGGGGGCCGTCGGCACGCAGCACGGGCCGCAACACAGCATAGGGCACCAGCACGGTGTACATACCCTCAGCATAGGAACCCACGTGGTACGGTGCAAAATCAAACTCTATCCCGGCGGGTGAGAAAAAAAATGCTGTATCCACTGCGGCCTTGTCTGTCTTGGGAGGCCAGCTGGCACCCCGTTTTTTAAGGTCGCGCCGAATAAAACCTCCCACCACAGCATGCCATTTTTTGCGGGGATCAAAGCAATCATCAAGTTTCACTTTTCTTGTTTGTCCCCGATGCCACCAATAATTGACCGGAAATGATCCGTAGTTTCCATGCGCACCACCGGTGTACTCGTAGTGGAGTCCCTGCACGCTCACGAGATCGGGTGAATAATAGCGAACCGAAGCGGTGTCTTCATTGACCCATCGCCGGTAACTGGCCCCGCCCGCGTTGGGGTTTGTTTCCAATTCCTCTTCAACTTCAGCCAGGGACTCCTCGAAAGACTCGGATACCTCGCGAAACTGGGACAGGAAAACACCCTTAATGGCTGTATTGAAACGGACGCCGGCTTCGCCATGAAAAACGGGATACGCAGCCTTTACGCTGGATTCAAACAGCCCCTTTTCCAAGTGCACATGCTCCGTGGTGACTTGTTTTAAGCGAATCGGAAAACGCTTTCGGCCATCTACGCTGCGCCATTCTCCGGCCCAGCCTGTGGTGTAATGAGTCAACACGAGGGTTGCTGTCACTTTATTCTTGGATTTCTCCTCCAGATGAACCGTCGAACCGCTCGCCTTGCCGTTCAAGGGAATCCATTGGCCTTATTTCTCATAGAAATACTGGCCGGTGACATGGCCCTGCTTGTGATCCAGACCCATCTGGAACCGGGTGGTCTTGCCAAGTACACCGGCGAAATGTGTGTGTCCCGCGGCCAACGCCTTGCGCGTGGCATCGCCAGAAGCCAGCACCCAGTCGCCCTCGGGCCAATCCGCCATGGGCGGCCGCACGGTGGGGTTGAGCGGGTAACGCGCGCCATCAAAGCGCATGCGAACAAACTTGGCCTTTGCCCCCCCGCCACTCACGCGAATGGCCAAGTCGCGCCAGTTCTTGTTCCGTTCATGCATTAGGCAGATCGCGCCTTGAGCGGGCAGGCTGACACAGGTCATGCGCGAGACGACCTTGAAGCCTCGCTCCACGCCCTTGAAGATAAACATCGTCTGGCCGCCCGTTCCTCCCCAGTTCCGGCCCAGCATGAGCACCAGTGCGTCGAGCGAACGGTCCCCATTTAAATCCTCCAGATGGGCGCGGTATTCATTGGCGGGTGTGGCCTTGAAATTTTGTCCGCCATGACGTTGGCGCAGGTGATCGTTCAGGGCTGCATGCAGGGCGGGGTGCGCGGGCAGGACTGCGGCTTGGATCCACGTGCCCGCCATCGCCACAAGGCAAAAAATGAACCTCCTCATGCCAGCAATATAGACCGGGGACAACGCTCCACAAGCGCAGGTTGTTAACCATGGCCGGTCCGGCGAATTGAGGGGAACGGCCCGGTGGATTTGCGATTCATAGTCTCAAAAAATCGGTTGAAACCAGAACTAAAATCTATAGGATACGCCCCTTCCCGCGTCCCGAGTGCGGCGGGATATGTGAACCGACTTGATTTCATGAACAGTTACGATATTGCAGTGATGGGCGGTGATGGCACTGGCCCGGAGGTTGCCGCCGAGAACATCAAAGTGCTGAAGGCCGCCGCCGAGAAGTTTGGCTTTAAACTGAATTTCCACGATTATGACTTTGGCGGCGAACGCTATCTCCGCACCCAGGAAGCTCTCCCCGACAGTGCGGCTGATGAGTTGCGCAAGTATCCGGCCATTCTGCTGGGGGCGATCGGCCACCCGGATGTCCAGCCCGGCATTCTGGAGAAGGGCATCCTGTTGCGTCTTCGATTTGAACTGGAGCAATACATCAACCTGCGTCCCGTGAAGCTTTTTGACGAGCGCTTCTGCCCGTTGAAGGACAAGAAGCCGGAGGATGTGGATTTTGTGGTGGTTCGCGAAAACAATGAGGGGCTCTACACCGGCTCCGGAGGATTTGTCTTCAAGGGAACACCAAATGAGATTGCCGTCCAGGAAAGCATTAACACGCGTCGGGGCGTGGAGCGTTGCCTGCGTTACGCGTTTGAATACACCCGCAAACGCAACAAGGACAAGACCCTGACCCTCTGCGGAAAGACCAACGTGTTGACCTATGCCTTCGACCTCTGGGAGCGCGCCTTCCATGAGATTGGTGAGGCAGACTACGCCGACATCAAGCGGGATTACGCCCACGTTGACGCAACCACCATGTGGTTTGTGAAAAACCCGGAATGGTTCGACGTGATCGTGACGGACAACATGTTTGGTGACATTATCACGGACTTGGGCGCCATGGTTCAGGGTGGCATGGGGATCGCCGCGGGTGGCAACATCAACCCGGAAGGGACAAGCATGTTCGAGCCGATTGGCGGCAGTGCCCCCAAATACACCGGGCAAGGCGTCATCAACCCACTGGCGGCCATTTGTTCGGGCCAAATGATGCTGGAACATCTCGGTGAGACAGAAGCTGCCCAAGCCATTGAGCGCACCGTCATCAAGCTCGTCCGCGAAAAAATTGAAAATCTCGCGGCCGGAAAGATGGGATATTCCACCTCCGAAGTCGGCGACCTCGTGGCCTCCGAGCTCGCCTGATGCAACGGACGACCGCGCGACCAAGCGCGGCCAAGGAAAGTTGAATTTGCGAAATAGGAGTTCCACTTAACCCACTATTTCCTTCTCCGCCCCTTGGGGCATCCGTAAGCTTTGCCGATCAAGCGTGAACGAATACATAAGGTCGCCGTGTTGCCGGGTGATGGGATTGGGCCGGAGGTGATGGAGGAGGCGGTGAAAGTGTTGCGCGCGGCGGAGGCGCGGCATGGGTTTCAACTGGATCTCAATGAGGCAACGGCGGGGTGGGCGGGCATCGACGACTCTGGAAAGGCGCTACCGGATGGAACGCTGGAACTGTGCCGAGGCAGTGATGCCATCCTGTTTGGATCCGTGGGATTGCCCGACCGGGATTCTACGGTCCCCAAGGAGGAACGACCGGAGCGTGCGGCCCTATTGGCTTTGAGGAAAATTTTCGGACTGTATACCAATCTGCGGCCGGTGCGGCTGTTGCCGGAATTGGCGCATGTATGTCCACTCAAGCCGGAACGGCAGGGAGACGGGATCGACTTGTTGGTGGTGCGTGAGTTGACGGGGGGAATGTATTTTGGTCAGCCGAAAACCACCGAGATGCTGGAGGGCGGCCAGCAGCGTGCCATCGACTCGATGGTGTACACGACCCGAGAGATCGAGCGCATTGCGCACGTTGGCTTTAAAAGCGCGCAGTTGCGCCGCAAGAAACTGATGAGTATCGACAAGGCCAACGTGTTGGAGAACGGGGTGCTTTGGCGCGAGGTGGTGACGTGCGTGGCGGCGGACTATCCGGAGGTGGAACTGGGCCACATGTTCGTGGACAACGCCTCGATGCAGCTGCTGCTCAATCCCGCGCAGTTTGACGTAATACTTTGCGAGAACACCTTTGGTGACATCCTCAGCGACGAGGCTGCCGCCTTGGCCGGTTCTCTTGGCATGCTGCCCAGCGCAAGCCTCGGCGGGACATCGGGCGAGAAGACCTTCGGCTTTTACGAGCCCGCCGGCGGCAGCGCCCCGGACATCGCCGGCAAAAATCTCGCCAACCCCATCGCGCAAATCCTCTCAGCTGCATTGATGCTCCGCCACAGCCTCGGCGAGAATGAAGCCGCCGTCGCCATCGAGTCCGCCGTCGGCCAAGCCATTACTGACGGCCTGCGCACCGGCGACATCTTCAACGCCGACGACCCCAGCGCCCGCCAAGTCGGTACCACCGAAATGGGCGACGCGATTGCAGCTGTGGTTTAAAGCTGTGCTTTCGGCGCGAATCGGGTACAATTAAACCATGACCGAGCAGGAACTGGAACAAGCCAAGCACTGGGCTGAGGCATGGGAAAAAGCCGGCCCGGAACTGGAGCGCATTCGCCGAAAGGAGATTCGCGAGACGGATACATTTGAAGCGCTGAAGGCGTTTCTTGGCCCCATCGATTTTTCAAAAGAGCCGTTTGCTCCAAGGCCGGACTCAGGGCTTTTGGAGCAACAAGATCATTTTGCCAAAGCCCGAAAGTGATCGACCTTTTGTGCGCGGCGGCGGCTGTCGAGGCTGTCTGCAAGGAACATGGTTGGCGACATTGTTTTATCGGCGGCCTCGCCCTTCAACGCTGGGGTGAAGTGCGATTCACGAAGGATGCGGACGTCACCGTTTTCACCGGTTACGGCGATGAGATGTCTTTCATCGAGCCTCTGTTGGATCGATTCAAGTCGCGCATTGCGGACGCCGCCAATTTTGCTGAACAACGCAGGATTCTTTTACTGGAAAGTGATGAGTCCGTCGGCATCGACGTTGCCTTGGGGGCCTTGCCGTTCGAGGAGGGAATGGTGGAGCGCGCTACTCAATTCACTTTTCCACCAGATGTTTTACTAACTACTTGCAGTGCGGAAGACTTGGTCATCACGAAGACTTTTTCCGGGCGCGGCCAAGATTGGATCGATGTGGAACGGATTATAGTCCGGCAACAAGACAAACTCGATTGGCCTCTCATCAAAGCCGAACTCAAGGATTTACTTCCTCTAAAAGACGCCGAAGACCATCTCGATGAACTTCTGCAATTGCGGGAACAAGTGGACAACTACGACGACTAAATGAAATCACTCACCGAGGAGCTTTGGTTCGATGTGCCGACGCGGCGGGCGTTTGTCAATATCACGCCGCAGGTGGAGGAGTTGGTGCAGCGGAGTGGAGTGCGGGAGGGGCTCTGTTTGGTGAACGCGATGCACATTACCGCCAGTGTGTTCATCAATGATGATGAATCGGGGTTGCATGCGGATTATGAGAAATGGCTGGAGGAGTTGGCGCCGCATGAGCCGATTGAGCAGTACCAGCACAACAACACGGGGGAGGACAACGCAGACGCACATTTGAAGCGGCAGGTGATGGGGCGTGAGGTGGTGGTGGCAATTACGGAAGGGAGACTGCATTTTGGGCCGTGGGAGCAGATTTTTTATGGGGAGTTCGATGGGCGGCGGCGGAAGCGTTTGCTGGTGAAAATCATCGGGGAATGATTCACTGCGTCGATGCTGCTGCCGCACCGCATTGCCACGCTGTTGTACTGCTTCGATGAGGAGGGGCGCGTGCTCTTGATGGAACGTCGGCGAGAGCCGAACCGGGGGTTGTTCAGTCCACCGGGAGGCAAGCTGCGGGTGGACGTGGGGGAGTCACCGCACGCGTGTGCGTGCCGGGAGGCGAAAGAGGAATTGGGATTGGATTTAAAGGCTGCTGACTGTCGGCTGGTGGGGATGGTGAGCGAGCGTGGCTACGAGGGGCAGGCGCATTGGCTGATGTTCTTGTTCGAAGTTTTAAATCCGCTGCGCGAGGCACCCCCGGAGCATGAGGAGGGGGCATTTCGGTTCGTGGCGCGGGAGGATTTAAACGAGCTGCCGCTACCACAAACGGACCGGGAGCAGATTTGGCCGTTGTTCTGGAAACATCGCGGCGGGTTTTTCGCTGCGCATTGTCGTTGCCATGCGGATGGGCGGCAGGAGTGGAGGCTGGAGGAATCGCGCGATGGGTAAGGACGAGGCGGTCGTTGATTTGCACAGCGATGATTTTTTCATGCGCGAGGCGTTGCGGCAGGCGGTGCGCGCGTACGAGATGGAGGAGGTGCCGGTGGGGGCGGTGGTGGTGCGCGAGGGGCGGGTGATTGCGCGGGACTGCAACCGGGTGGAGTCGCTGAAGGACGCGACGGCGCACGCGGAGATGTCGGTGTTGACGGCGGCGGAGGCGGCGGTAGGGGACTGGCGGTTGAACGGCTGCACGCTGTACGTGACGAAGGAGCCTTGTCCAATGTGCGCGGGGGCAATCGTGCATTGCCGGCTGGACCGGGTGGTATTTGGCGCGGTGGACGAGAAGGGCGGGGCGTGTGGCGGGGCGATGAACCTGCTGCAGTTTTCGACTTTAAACCACAGCTGCGAGATCACGGGGGGCGTGCGTGCGGAAGATTGCCGGGCGTTGCTACGGCAGTTTTTTCAGGAACAACGGGAGAGATCGGGCGCATCATGAGCATGGATCCCGCGAGACTGCGCGTGGCACGGAACCAAGCGCGTGAGGCGTTGCTGGCGGCCCGCAATGGGGAGGGACACTGGTCGGGGGAGCTTTCAAGCAGTGCACTGGCAACGGCGACGGCGGTGAACGCGCTACGGATCGTACAGCGGGAGACGGGCACGGATTACCAAAAGTTGATTGATGACGGGCTGTGCTGGCTGGCGGAGAACGCCAACGACGATGGCGGCTGGGGGGACACGGTGAAAAGCTTTTCGAACATCTCGACGACAACGCTTTGCTGGGCGGTGTTTGACGGGAAGGGGGAGTATCGGGGCGTAGTGGAGCGGGCGGCGGCTTGGCTGGAGAAACGGGCGGGCGGGGTGGCGCCGGAACAACTGGCTCCGGCGATCATCCGGCGGTACGGGAAGGACCGGACGTTCTCGGTGCCGATTCTAACCCACTGCGCGCTGGCCGGGAAGGTGAGGTGGGACCGGGTGTTGCAACTGCCGTTCGAGCTGGCGGCGTTTCCGCGGTCGTGGTTTGCGGCATTGCGGTTGCCGGTGGTGAGTTACGCGCTGCCGGCGTTGATCGCGATTGGGAAGGCGCGGCATGTGCATCGACCGAGTTGGAATCCGTTTGCACGGATAATTCGCGGGGCGACGCGCAAGAAGACTTTGTCTGTGCTGGAGAACATCCAGCCCACGAACGGCGGTTTTCTGGAGGCGACGCCGTTGACGAGTTTCGTGACGATGAGTCTGGCGGGCAGCGGGATGGCGGGGCACGCGGTGGTGGCGCAGGGGGTGGAGTTTTTAAAGGACTCGGTGCGAGAGGACGGGAGCTGGCCGATTGACACGAACTTGGCGACGTGGGTGACGACGCTGGCGGTGAACGCGCTGGGGGATTCGGTGAAGGAGTTGTTGTCGGACAAAGAGCGGGGACAAATCCGTGACTGGCTTTTAGGCCAGCAATATCGCGAGGTGCATCCGTACACGCATGCGGCGCCGGGGGGCTGGGCGTGGACGGACCTGCCGGGAGGCGTGCCGGATGCGGATGACACGCCGGGGGCGTTATTGGCTTTAAAGAACTTGGGCGGGGACTGTGCGGATGCGGCAAGGCTGGGAGTGAAGTGGCTACTGGATTTGCAGAACAGTGACGGGGGCATGCCGACGTTTTGCCGGGGATGGACGAACCTGCCTTTTGACCGTAGCAGCCCGGACCTCACGGCACACGCGATGCGGGCATGGCAGGCATGGCGGGAGAAGCTTCCGGATTTGTGGCCGCGGATGGATGCGGCGTATGCGCGTGCGGCACAGTACTTGGCGAATTGCGATGGAGAGCATGGTTGGGCGCCGTTGTGGTTCGGCAACCAGCATGCGGGGGATGAGGTGAACTGGACTTACGGAACGGCGCGGGTGGCAGAGGCTTTAAACGAGCCGGCGCAACTGGAGTTGCCGGGCGGCGCGATGCGGCAGCGGGCGGCGCGGAATTGCCTGTTGCACATGCAGCGACCAGACGGTAGTTGGGGCGGGTTTGAGGGTGGGCAATCTTCAATCGAGGAGACAGCACTGGCTGTCGGGGCTTTGGCGGGAATGGAGGATGCCGGAGCGACGAAGGGAATGGAGAGAGGAGCGGCCTGGCTGGTGGAAAGGGTGGAGGATGGAAGCTGGACGGATGCCTCGCCGATTGGGTTTTACTTCGCGAAGCTCTGGTATTTTGAGAAACTGTATCCGGCCATTTTTACGGCTGCTGCGCTTGGCCGTTCACCAGCGAAGGGAACCGTCGCGATTCCAGAGATTGGCGGTTGAGACTTTGCCGGCCTTGTACTCGACAACCATTTTTTTCTGGTAGGTGCCGATGTAGTACCAAAACAGAGTACCTTCATAGAGGCTCCCTTGGCGGAAGTGTCCGTCGGATTTCTTTTGGCCGTTGGAGTACCATTCGCGGCCTTCACCCTGGCGTCGCCCACGGTAAAAATGTCCTTCGTACATTTTTTTACCTGTTTCATCAAAGAGTGTGCCCGTCCCGGTGTAGGGAATGCCCGAACCGCTGCGATAAATAAGGTGGTCGGCCCGGATTTCTATGGGAGGGCCTATGGACTTGGGTAAGGGGGTGATGGTGGGTGTGGGTTGAATGGCGGTGGGCTTGGTGGGTCCTGTTTCCAGCTTGGGCATCACAGGAATGGCCACGGAGGTTTTGTTTTCAGGTACGGGGGGTGTGACGGCGGGCGGGGTGGTGTTGACAGCGATGTTCCCGGGTCGGATGGGTTGCTTTTCAGGTTCGTTGGGTTTTACCTCGGGTGGAGCTTCAACGGGTTTAGCAATGGCAGGCCGGTCGGGGTTGCCAGGGACAAATGCGGGCCACTTGGGCTTGGATGTTGGAATCGCCGCGGCGGTTTCAGATTTGGGTGCAGTGTCTTCGGGTTTGGGGGTCTCAGGTTTGGGATCTGGCTCGACAGGCGAGGGTTCCACCGGCTTGTTTTCGGGCGCCGGGGCAGGTTTCGGCGGTGCAATTGGCTGAGGCGCGGGCACGGGCGCGAGGGGAGCAGGTTTCGGCGGCTCGGGTTGGGTTGGGTCTATGGGCCTCGGTGGATCGGGCACGATAGGCGGCACGGGCGGGTTGGGGATTACAGGATTGGGTGCCTCGGGAACCACTGGTGGAACGGTCGGGACGACGGGAGCAACGGGTGGCGTGGGAGCCACTGGCGTTTCCGGGGTCGTAGCCGGGGGGGGCTCGACGGCAAAGGTGATTTCAAACCACTTGTTTTCGCCGCGCCAACCGGTGCGTTTTACCTCTTCGCCATTTTCAAAAACGCTTTCAACTTTAACCGCGCCATCCGGATGCCACTCCACGCGGGAGGTCATCTTGCCCTTTACGTAGATGATTTCCCTCTTGGTTCCATCGTCGCCTGTCAAGGTGAGTTTTCCGCTGAACGGGGCGTCGTCCTTGCCTAGGATGGGCAGCTTGTCGCCGCGCAGAATGTCGTTTAGGCCGATGGGCTCAGGACCAGCTGGGCTGGCAGGGGGGGGCGACGGGGTCTCCACAACTGGAGGCGCGATCGGCACTACTGGTGAAATTGGTGCGGGGGGCACAACCGGCGGGGCCGGCGCTGGTGGCGGAGCGGCGGGCTGAGTTGTTGGAGGTTGTTTATCAACGACGGGTGCCGGGGTGGGCGTATCGTTGTTTGCGAAAACGGTCGATGCCAAGGCAGCCGCAATCACGGCCTGTGGGATGGGCTTCATAGTGGTCAATATAGTATTCGGGGGCGAATTTGCAAACTTTAGGCAAAAAAATGCCACTGATCCTAGGTCAACTGCGGAATTGCAAAAAAGCCTGTTTTTTGGTACGTTTTGGCCCGGATGGATTTGACCCGTACAGCATTTGGCACATGGAGCGGCGGCCGTTACATGCATTTTGGTGAAAAGCTGGAGGAGGGGCGTTTTCTAGACTTGATTGATCGGGCGTATGACAAAGGAGTGCGCTCGTTCATGACGGCTGACGTTTATGGCCTCGGCGGCGCTGACGAGATGCTGGGGCAGGCGTTGACGGGGAAGCCGCGCGAGAGCTATTGCCTTGTTGGTGCCGTGGGACACGATTTTTACAACGGCCAACGCGAAGGGGCGCGGGGCTTCCCGCGATTCACGGATGCCACCTTGCGAGGACCGGAGGGCTACGCGGATTATCTGCGCGAGGCGACAGAGAAAAGCTTGGCCCGATGCAAGGCAGACAAATTTGACCTGCTGCTGCTGCATAACCCTGACATCACCGGCTACACCAGCGACGCCGTGTGGGATGGCATGGCGGGATTAAAGGAATCAGGTTTGGCGGATCGAATTGGTGTTGCGCCCGGACCGGCCAACGGCTTCACGCTGGATCTCATTCTTTGTCTGGAACGCTTTGGCAGCCGCATGGATTGGGCGATGGTGATTTTAAACCCGCTGGAGCCGTGGCCCGGTGGGCTGTGCTTGCCGGCGGCGGTCCAGAATGGTGTCAAAATCATTACCCGCGTCGTGGACCATGGAGGTCTGTTTCATGACGACGTGCGGCCCGGTCATACCTTTGCAGAGGGAGATCACCGCGTGTATCGCCCTTCCGGTTGGGTGGAAGCCGGTAACGAAAAGATGGACCGCATGCGCGAAGTGGCCGAACGGCACGGCATGACCATGCTCCAGCTGGCGTGCCTCTGGAATCTAGCGCATGAGGGTGTGGAGAGTGTTATCCCCACGCTCATCCAGGAGGCTGGCGCGGATGCCAAGGCCATTGAGTCCAAGCTCGACGAACTGGCCGCATTGCCGGCACGGCCCTTGGACGCTATCGATCGCGATTCCATTTCCGGCATTGGCAACAACAAGGGTTGCATGGACTTGAAGGGGGCCAACCCCAATTTCGACGGCGACGAGCCGTTGCCCGATCGCTGGGGCTTGACGCCCGAGCACAAGGAGGCAGGGGAGCGCTGGGGTATTGAGCCCGCGCGCGATTTGGTTTGCACCATGTAAAAAACAACGCGGCCCTGTTTGCGTGTATCCTGCTGGCCATGATGATGGCTGGCTGCACGTCGTCCATGGCCAAGCACACATTCCGTGCCACGGGCCGGTTTGCGCGCGCCAGCATCACCAGTGGCGGTAACTTTGTTGGCGCAGCCATCAACACGGGCATCGGCACTGGCATCGACATTGCCAGCGCGGCCCTCACTCGCGCACCTGCGGGGGGCAAACTGGTGACCGTCATTCACCCCGTCACCGGTGTGGCGCAAGACCTCTTGTGGCGAGAGGGTATGACCATCTACACCGCCCGGCGTGCCCTGAACATTACCGAGGCCCCGGCGACCTTTGCTCTGACACGCGGCAAAAAAACAATGGCCGCTGTCTTTGACGCTGCTCTCCGCCCTGGTGATGTGGTGCGCTGGATGGAGTGATTCGAACAAGTCTGCGAATGAAGGACAAATACATTGCCGCCAAGGAACGTTGGGCCGCAAAGCGGTCCGGCCAAGGCGGGCCAGCCGAACATTCTGGTGATCGGTTGCCCCCCGGGCAACATGAGGTGAAGAATTTCCCCGTTTTGGACATGGGTATTCATCCCGAAATTTCGCAAGAGGAATGGCGCCTGACCATTCGCGGCCATGTGGAAAATGCGGTCACGCTCGACTGGAACCAGTTCATGGCCTTGGACCAGTTTCAGGACACCAGCGATTTTCACTGTGTTACGACTTGGAGCCAGTTTGACATGCAGTGGGAGGGCGTTTCATTTTTTACACTGGCGGAGTTGGTGCAGCCGAGGGACAGCGCCACCCACGTGTTTTTCAAGGGATACGATGGCTACTCTGTCAACACCACCCTCGATGCCGTGATGGACGATGACACGCTGGTCGCCCACACATGGAACGGCCAACCGCTGGCCGTTGAGCATGGGGGCCCGGCCCGCGTCATTGTCCCGAAGCTTTACGCTTGGAAAGGTGCCAAATGGGTGAAGGAAGTCATCTTTCTGGATCGCGACATCCTTGGCTTTTGGGAAGTGCGTGGCTACTCCAATACCGCTGATCCATGGACCGAGGATCGCTTTGTGTGATTGACGCGGCGGAATCGTGCGTCATTCTTTATACATGAAGCATGTCTTGTTCCTTGCGTTTTGCGCCTGTTCATTTGCCCAAGAATTGCCTTGGCCTCCGATCTTGCCCGGCGGGGTTGCCGTGGCTAGGGACACCTCGGGTGAGTTTTTAAAGCCGGGGCCCAATTTGCGAAAAGGCGTCCAGATTGCCAAGACTCCGCCGACAGTCGACTTTCTCTATTATCCCGGCCAGAATTACCATGGCAATCCCTGGTCCGTCTGGGGGGAAGGGCTTGCTCATGACGGCAAGTACTACTCAGCCATCGGGGATCACAAAGGCATTGACGGCAATGCCTTTCTCTATGAGTACGACGCCGCCACAAAAAAAATTCGTCTGCTGGCGGATGTGCGGAAGGTGTTGAACAGGCCGGAAGGTCATTACACACCCGGAAAAATCCACAGCCGCATCGACTTGGGCCGTGATGGCTGGCTCTATTATTCTACTCACCGCGGCTCCACTCGGATCACCACCAAGGCCAACCATTTTTCCGGTGGATGGATTCTACGCACTCACCCTAGCACTGGCAAAAACGAGGTCGTCTCCCACGCCCCTTTGCCTATGCAAACCTTGCCAGCCAGTGTGCTGGATTCTGAACGCATGATTTTTTATGCCGGGACAGCCGATGGAGATTACAAAAATAAGCGTGTCATGTTTCTGGCCTATGACGTGGCCAAGCGGCGGGTGATACACAGTGACGAGGCAGGCTTTGCTCGATATGCCGTTTTTGCAAAGTCCACGGGGCGTCTTTATTATCACGATGGCCGGAGTTCACCCAACCAGACCAACGGGCCCCGGCCCTTGGTTTATTTTGATCCCACCAAGCCGGGCCAGACGCAGCTAACCAAGGCGCGCGTTGGGTTGCGCGCCGCCACACAGGAGCTGGCCAACGGCAAGGTGTACACCATCGATCACGATGAGCTTTGGGAATTTGACACTAAGACTGAAACCGCCCGGTCCCTCGGTCCATCTGCCGTGGCAAGCAAGACGTACACCACCTCGATTGATGCCGATCACAAAACCGGCCGCTATCTTTACTACATCCCCGGTGCCCATGGAGGAGGCGAAAAAGATGGCAGCCCGCTGGTCCAATATGATTTAAAGAATAAAGCCCGTAAAGTTATCGCCTTTTTGCATCCATTTTATCACCGCAAATACGGCTATATTCCACAAGGCACATTTGGCAGTGCCGTATCCGCGAATGGAGACAAGGTGTTCATAACTTGGAATGGAAACCGCGGCACACCCGTTGGTGCCACGGCTCGACGAGTTCGGTTCAACACCTGTGCTTTAATGGTCATTCATGTCCCACCCAGTGAGCGCCAGCCCTGAATTTTTTGGACGTTAAATGGAAGCGGGAAAATCCACGGCTTATTGAAATCCGTGGATGGGTGTGTGAGGCTTCGCAAGCTAGGCGGCAACCATCAGAGTCACGCATACGACCGTGACGATGGCCGTTCCCGCTGTTAGAGCGAGGAAGAAAAGGTCAATTGGCTGCATGTTTTTCATCGCACATGGGCCGCAGCAAACCCTGTGCCAACCCTCAGGATAAAGCAATGTCCACAACTTCACAAAAAATGAGAAGAAATTGAATTATTGGCTTAAATTGCGGGGTTTTTCGCCGTGCATAACCTGTTGATAAGGAGGCCAAACCTCAATTAATCTGCTGTAAGGCGCGCCCTAGCCGGGCGATGCCTTCGCGGATGTCCGCGATGCTGCTGCTGCCGAAGCTCAGGCGCATTGCGCGGTTGGGGCGGCGGCGGGTGGGATCGGGGCAGTAGCAGAGGTTGCCGGGGACGTAGAGCATCTTTTGGCGCAGGGCGGCGGCGAAGAGCTTGCTCTTTAAATCGGTCTTTACGCCCGCGGGCATCTTGGCCCACACGTAGAGGCCGCCGGTGGGGTCGGTCCATTTTACACTCGCGGGCAGGTGCTCGCGGCAGGCGCGGACCATCGCGGCGGCTTTCTTGGCATAGCGGGAGCGCAGGGTCTGGACGTGGGCATCGTAGGCGCCGCTGGTGAGGGCGCGGGTGATGAGTTGCTGGAGGAGGTTGGTGGTGCCGAAGTCGTGGTTGGCCTTCACGCGCAGGGCGGCGGCGAGGAGGGGGCCGGGCAGGAGGCCGTAGCCAATGCGCACGCCGGTGGCGTAGGGTTTGCTGTAGGTGCTGGTGTAGATGACGCGGCTGCCGGCGCGGTCGAAGGTGAGGGCGCTGGGGGTGTCGTCGCCGGCAAAGCGGAGTTCACGGTAGGCGGCGTCCTCAATGAGGTACAGCCGATGCCCGGCGGCGGACTCGTAGCGGCGGAGGAGGTTGAGGGCGGCGGCTTTCTTGGCGGCGGCGGTGGTGGTGCCGGCGGGGTTGCTGTGGTAGCTGACGAGGTAGAGGGCCTTGAGGCGGGGGAGGTCACCGGTGGTTTTTAAATTCTCCAGCGTGGCCTCGAGGTGCGCGAGGTCGATGCCGTCGGCCTCCATTCGGATGCCGCGTCCGCGAATGCCGTGGCTTTGCATGATGCCGAGGTAGACAAAGTAGGAGGGGTCTTCCACCAGCACAAGGTCGCCGGGGTCAAATAGTATTTCCGTCAATATATATAATAACTGCTGAGAGCCGTGGGTAATCATCATGCGGCCGGGCTGGTAGGCCTTGGCCTTGGCGGGCTGGCCGTCCGCCTTCGCCAACCGGCTTGCCGTGAGGGTGCGCAGGGATTCATCGCCGGCTGTTGTGCCGTACTGCAGCGGCGGCTGGCCGGTCTTGCCGCGCAGCATGGCGTCCATAATCTCGCGGGTCTCGGCGACGGGCAGGGAGGGGTTGTCGGTGAAACCGGCCGCCAGCGAGATGAGGTCAGGGCGCACAAGGGCCTCCCGCATTAGCCAAGTGATGGGGGGCTCGGCGGTGCGTTGGCCAAGTTGGGAAAGCGCGCTCAAGGCGCGCAGGATGTGCCAAAGCACGCGGGCGCGCGAGGGAATTTGAAGTCATACTCGACGCTGCGGCGCGCGCGGCGTAGGTTCGGGCCGTGGCTGTTTCGCCGTTGACCATCGCCGGACGGGAATTCGCCTCGCGCTTGATTTTGGGCACGGGGAAGTTTGCCTCGCCCGAATTGATGCGCGATGCGCTGGAGGCGAGCGGCGCGGAGATGGTGACGGTCGCGCTGCGGCGCGCGGACCTCACCGGCGAAAACGATCCCTTCGCCAACATTCTCGAGTTCATCGATCCCGAAAAATTTCTCCTGCTGCCCAACACCAGCGGCGCGATGAATGCCGATGAAGCCGTGCGGCTGGCCCGGTTGGCGGCAGCGGCGGGCCTGCCCAAGTGGGTGAAGCTCGAGATCCATCCCGACCCGCGCTACCTCCTGCCCGATCCCGTCGAGACTCTTGCCGCGGCGGAGCAGCTCGTCGGCGAGGGCTTCACCGTGCTGCCGTACATCAACGCCGACCCCGTCATCGCCAAGCGCCTGCAGGAAGCCGGCTGCGCCACGGTCATGCCGCTCGGCGCGCCCATCGGCAGCAACCGCGGCATCCAAACCCGCGACCAAATCCGCATCATCCTCGACCAAGCCACCGTGCCCGTCGTCGTCGATGCCGGCCTCGGCGCGCCCAGCCATGCCGCCGAGGCCATGGAACTGGGCGCCGACGCCGTGCTCATCAACACCGCCATCGCCGTGAATGACGATCCCACCCGCATGGCCCGCGCCTTCGCCAAGGCCGTCGAGGCGGGCCGCGCGGCCTTCGAGATCGGCACCGGCGAAGTCAGCGAAACCGCGCACGCGTCGAGTCCGTTGACGGCTTTCTTGGATAAGTAGAATGGTATTGCCAATTTGCAAGACCGGTATTACCTTGCTGCCATGAAAACGATGTCTTTAAAAATGCCCGCGCCGATGATGGCCAAGCTGGAGGCCGCGGCCCGAAAGCGCGGCCGGAGCAAATCCGAGGTGGTTCGTGATTGTCTGGATCAAGGTCTGGATGCCCAATTTGGTCCCAAGGGGCCGAGTTGCGCGGACTTGGCGGGCGACTTGATTGGCTCCGTGGAGGGACCAGGCGACTTGTCGACCAATAAAAAGTACTTGGAGGATGCAATTTTAGAGGACGCAAAGCGTGAGAGAAAAAATCTTCGTTGATACCGGGCCCATTGTGGCGGCGGTGGACGCGCGTGACCAATTTCATGACAGGGTGGTTGAGCAGTTGAAAAAGCTGGATCCACCATTGATCACCAATGAACCGGTGATTACTGAGGCGACTTTTCTGTTAAAGTCATCGGGCTTGGACTCAACCAAGGCATTGGGTTTGGTGGACAGTGGGATGATACAGCTTGGGTTTTCATTGGGGCAGGAACAGAAGCCTGTCTTGGCCTTGATGCGCCGGTATCAAAACGTACCGATGTCGCTGGCTGATGCGTGCTTGGTGCGAATGACGGAATTGCAGCCACGCTGCGTGGTGTGGACCGTTGATTCGGACTTTCAAATTTACCGGCGTAATGGACGGCAGGTCGTGCCAGTCCTGATGCCGGGGAAGGGCAGGCGATGAGTAAAACACTCACACGCCAGCGAGTGAATAGCCTGCTGCGGGCGGCGGCGCGGTGCCGGGTGGTGGTGGTGGGCGACGTGATGCTGGATGAGTTCCTGTGGGGCAACGTGCGGCGCATTTCGCCGGAGGCGCCGGTGCCGGTGGTGGAGTTTGAGCGGGAGAGCTTCATGCCGGGCGGCGCGGCCAACGTGGCGCGCAATCTCACGGCGCTGGGGGCGGGGGTGGAGTTGTTCGGCTTGGTGGGCAAGGATGAGGGCGCCAAGCAGCTGCGATCCCTGTTAAAAGCAGAGGCCGTGGGCAGCGGCGGCCTCAAGGCGGTGAGCGACCGGATGACCACGCGCAAAACGCGGGTGGTGGCGCATCAGCAGCAGGTGGTGCGGATCGACCGGGAGTCGGGCCAGGCGGGCGATGGGCGGGTGGCGCGCCGGTTGCTGGCGGCAGTGGATAAGGCGATCGAGGGCGCGGATGCAGTCATCGTGGGCGATTACAACAAGGGGGTGGTGACGCAGGAACTGCTCGAGGGGCTGCGCGGCTTGTGCCGGCCGCGGGGGATTTGGCTGAGCCTGGATCCAAAGCCGGCGCATCGGCTGGAGGTCTCGGGGATGTCGCTCATCACGCCCAATCGCGCGGAGTTGTTTGAGATGGCGGGCAAGGCGGATGACACGCGGCACGCGAATCCACTGCGCGACAAGAATTTATTGGCCGTCGTGAAGGCGGTGCAGGCGGCATACCAACCGGCGCTGCTGCTGGTGACGCTGAGTGAGCAGGGCATGCTGCTGGCACAGCGTGGCGCGCGGCCGGTGGTAATCCCGACGGTGGCGCGGGAGGTGTACGATGTGTCCGGCGCGGGTGACACGGTGATCGCCAGTTTCACCGCAGCCATCGCAGCCGGGGCGTCGCCACTAGAGGCGGCGGTGTTTTCCAATCACGCCGCCGGGGTGGTGGTTGGCAAAGTGGGGACGGCCACGGTGGCGCCCAAGGAATTGGCCGCCAGCTTCGCATGAACCGCGCTGTTTTCCTCGATCGCGACGGCACGCTCAATGTGGAGCGGCATTATCTGGATGACCCCGACGCGGTGGAGATTTTTCCGGGCACAGGTGCGACGTTGCGTCGGCTGATGGATGCGGGCTTTCCGCTCTTCATCGTCACCAACCAATCCGGCATCGGGCGCGGTTATTACACGGAGGATGACATGCACGCGGTGAACACGCGACTGGCGGAGATGCTCGCTTCCGATGGGGTACGGTTTGAGAAAATTTATTTCGCGCCGGAATCGCCGGAAGCCGAAAGCCCGGGGCGCAAGCCGAGCCCGAAGTTTCTACTCGATGCGGCGGCGGAGTTCGGCGTGGATTTGGCGCGCAGCTACATGATAGGCGACAAGCTGCTGGACCTGCAATGCGGCTGGAACGCCGGCGTAAAACAAAGCATCCTCGTGCGCACCGGCTACGGCGCCGAGCACGAACGCGACCACCCCGAGACGGCCGGCGCGGTGGTGGTGGATGGATTGCCGGAGGCGGTGGAATGGATTGTCGCGGACAGCCGTTGAATTGGTTTGGAGAATGCGATAAGGTGCGCGCATGACGTATCATTCCTTCGAGGTGGTGATTGAGCGCGAGGCGGATGCGACGGCGGGCTATTCGGCGTATTCGCCTTCGCTGCCGGGGTGTGTGTCCAACGGCGCCACTATCGAGGAGGCGAAGGCGAACATCCGCGAGGCGATCGCGCTGCACCTGGAGACGTTGCGCGAAAAGGGCGAGCCGATCCCGCCCAATGACCGCATCGTGCACGTGGAGGAATTGACGTTCGCGCTGCCGGCATGAGCCGCATGCCGACCATCACGGCGGCGGAATTGGTGCGTTTCCTGAAGGCGCAGGGATTTGTGGAGGATCGCCAGCGCGGCAGCCACCTCACCCTTTGGCACGGGGAACGCAAGGTGGCGGCGACGGTACCGCTGCACTCGGGCACGGATTTGGGGCGCGGCTTGACCAAGCGAATCCTCAAGGACGCCGGCTTTTCACAGGACGATTATCTCAACTGGAAATGAACATCATCGGCATCATCCCCGCGCGTTACGCCTCCTCGCGATTTCCCGGCAAACCGTTGCATCCCATTGCGGGCAAGCCGTTGATCGCGCATGTGGTGGAGAGGTGCCGGGAGGCGGCGAGCTTGGCGGAGGTGATTGTGGCCACGGATAATGACCGCATTGCGGAGGTGGCGCGGGATTTTTGCCGCGTGGAGATGACCCGCGCCGATCATCCCACGGGAACCGATCGCATTGCCGAGGTCGCCGCGCGGGTGGATTGCGATGCGGTCGTGAACGTGCAGGGCGACGAGCCGCTCATTGCGCCGGCGGTAATCGATGCCGTCGCCGAGGCGCTCAACGACGCCGAAATGTCCACCGCCGCCTCGCCTGTGAACAACATTTCCGATGTTTCGGACCCGAATGTGGTGAAAGTCGTTGTCAGCGCCGCGGGCCGCGCCCTATATTTCTCGCGGCGAACGATTCCTTTCGTGCGCGATCTGGCTGACGCGGACGCCGCCGCCCAACTGGCGGCATTTCCGTTTTTGAAACACTTGGGCATTTACGGTTACCGCCGGGAAACCTTGGCGCGGCTGGTGGGCATGGCGCCCTCGCCGCTGGAGGAGGCGGAACGGCTCGAGCAGTTGCGCGCGCTGGAGAACGGCATCGCCATCGCCGTGCGGCAAGTGGAGCACGAGGCGGTGGGCGTGGACGTGCCCGAGGATGTGGTGCGCGTCGAGGCATTGCTGCGGGAAGCATGAAGTACATTTTTTTGACAGGCGGAGTGGTCAGTTCCCTGGGCAAGGGACTCACGGCCGCCTCTCTCGGCACGTTGCTGGAGAGCCGCGGGCTCAAGGTGGCGCTGCAAAAGTTTGATCCTTATTTAAATGTCGATCCCGGCACGATGAGTCCGTTTCAGCACGGCGAGGTTTACGTGCTGGATGACGGCGCGGAGACGGATCTCGACCTCGGGCACTACGAGCGGTTCACCGATTCCACGCTCACGCGTTTCAATAACCTCACCAGCGGACAGGTTTACCAGCGCGTGCTCGAGCAGGAACGGCGCGGTGATTATCTCGGCAAAACGGTGCAGGTGATCCCGCACGTGACGGATGAAATCAAAAACCGCATTCGGCTCGTTGGCGAAAAGAGCGGCGCGGACATCATCATCACCGAGATCGGCGGCACCACCGGCGACATCGAGGGGCTGCCGTTCCTCGAGGCGATTCGCGAATTCGCGCTGGAGGTCGGCCGCGAGAATGCGATGTTCGTCCACGTCACCTTCGTGCCCTTCATCAAGGCCGCCGGCGAACTGAAGACCAAGCCCACGCAGCAGTCGGTCGCCAAGCTCCGCGAGATCGGCATTGCGCCGGACATTCTTGTCGCGCGCACCGAGAAACCGCTCGAGGATGATTTGCGCGCGAAGATTTCGATGTTCTGCAACGTGCCCGTCGAGGCGGTCATTGAGGAAATCGACGTCGCCCATTCCATTTACGAAGTGCCCATCATGCTCCGCCGCGAAGGCATGGACGAACTCATCTGCAATCGCCTCGGTCTCGAGACCGCCCCGCCGGACATGAGCCGCTGGGAAGACATGCTGCGCCGTTTGTGCGAGCCGAAACATCGCGTGAAGATTGGCGTCATCGGCAAATACATCGAGCTGCAGGACGCCTACAAGAGCGTTTACGAAGCCGTTACCCACGGCGGTGGCGCCAACGATTGCGGCGTGGAAATCGTCCGCGTCGATTCCGAGGCGATTGAAAATAACGGCGGCGTCAAAAGCCTCGCCGATCTTTCCGGCGTGCTCGTGCCCGGCGGCTTCGGCGAACGCGGCATCGAGGGCAAGATTCGTGCCGCCCAATACGCCCGCGAAAACAACATCCCTTATCTCGGCCTTTGCCTCGGCATGCAGATTGCCTCCATCGAGTTTGCCCGCAACGCCCTCGGCCTTGACGGCGCGCACTCCGCCGAGTTCGAGCCCGACTCGCCGCACCCCATCATCGCCCTGCTCGACGAGCAACAGAACATCACCGACATGGGCGGCACCATGCGCCTTGGCGCCCAGCCCTGCCGCCTGAAGGATGGCAGCCGCGCCGCCACCATTTACAACAAAGGCGAAATCAACGAGCGCCACCGCCACCGCTACGAGTTCAATAACGCCTACCGCGACCAGTTTGAGGCCGCCGGATTTGTCTTCAGCGGCACCTCCCCCGATGGCGGCCTGGTCGAACTCATCGAGTTGAAAGACCACCCCTTCTACATGGCCAGCCAGTTTCACCCCGAGTTTTTAAGCAAGCCCCACCGCCCCCACCCTCTCTTCGCCGGCTTCATCAAGGCCGCCCACCAGCACGCCAGCAGTTGACCGTGCTGCCGGCATCTTGCCGGCAGAAACCGTTGCCCTTGCCCAAAGCCGAAATCTGCCGGCATGATGCCGGCAGCACGAAAACCATGACCTACCCCGAGGCCATCCAGTGGCTCTACGACCTCCGCCTCTTCGGCGCGAAGCTCGGCCTCGAGAACCCGCGCCGCCTTGCCGCGCTCGCGGGCAATCCGCCGGATCGCCTCCGCATCCTCCACGTCGCCGGCACCAACGGCAAAGGCTCCGTCTGCGCCATGCTCGAGAGCATCTGCCGTCATGCCGGCATGAAGACCGGCCTCTTCACCTCCCCCCACCTCGTCAGCTTTCGCGAACGCATCCAAGTCAACCGCCAACTCATCCCCGAGCCCGACCTCGCCCGCCTCGCCAACGAGATGCGCGAATTCCTCACCGACTGTCCCCTCGAAATCCACCCCACCTTCTTCGAGGTCGTCACCGTCCTTGCCTTAAAACACTTCGCCGACAGCGAGTGCGACTTCGTCCTCCTCGAAACCGGCCTCGGCGGACGCCTCGACGCCACCAACATCGTCACCCCCGCCGCCGCCATCCTCACCCCCATCGCCCTCGACCACCAGCAATGGCTTGGCGACACCCTGCCCGAGATCGCCGCCGAGAAAGCCGGGATCATCAAGCCCCACGTCCCCGTCATCAGCGCCCCCCAGGATGAAGAGGCCCGCCTCGTCATCGAGCAAGCCGCCACCGCCCAAGACGCCCCCCTCACGTTCGCCAACCCCGCCGGGCATTTTAAAACTCCCCTCGCCGGAAAACACCAAGAACAGAACGCCGCCCTCGCCGCAACCACCGCCCGCTCCCTTGGCATCGACGATGCCACCATCCGCGACGGCCTCGCCAGCGTCCGCTGGCCCGCCCGTGCGCAGTGGCATCACGAAGGAGGCCGCCGCATTCTCCTCGACGCCGCGCACAATCCCGCCAGCATGCGCGCGCTTGTGGACATTTTAAAAACCGACCCCGCCGCCCAGCGCCCCGCCGTTCTCCTCAGCATGTCCGGCGAAAAAAACTGGCGCGAAATGTGCCGCCTCATCGCCCCCCTCGCTGCGCGCGTGGTGGCCGTGCCGACCAGCAGCCAGAAGTCACAGCTACCCGAAATCATTGCCGATACTTGCGGCGAATTCTGTGAAGCCGAAGCCGCATCCTCCGTCGCCGATGGTCTGGAGCGGCTGGCCAAGGAGCCTCTTGTGGTCGTCGCCGGTTCGATTTATCTGGTGGGCGAGGTCATGGAACGCTTGAATGTCTCCCCGCAACCCGAAACCGACGAGCGAGGCCTCAATGAATGGAAGATGGATGACAACGTGCTGCCGGCATCTTGCCGGCAGAATTGAACGATCCCCTGCCGGCAAGATGCCGGCAGCACTGTGGATCACTCTCCTGCTCATCGCCACCGGCTGCGCCACGCAGACCATCACCCCCGGCAAGCTCCTGCCCAATGGCCGCCTGCAATATCCCCCGGCCAAGACTGTCGACCAAGTCGACACTCTCCACGGCGTTCAAGTGGCCGACCCCTTCCGCTGGCTGGAGAACGCCGACGCGCCCGACACGCGTGCCTGGGTGAAGGCCCAAAACCAGCTCACCTTCGCCTATCTCGACACCATCCCCGAGCGCCCCGCCATCCGCGCGCGCTTGAAGAAGCTCTGGAACTTCGAGCGCTTCGGCGTCCCCGTGAAGGCGGGCGGCCGTTTTTTTTACACGCGCAACGACGGGCTGCAGAACCAAAGTGTGCTGTACGTCACCGAGTCACTGGACAGCTCCGGCCGCATTCTGCTGGATCCCAACACGCTCTCGAAAGACGGTACCGTGGCCTTGAGCCGCTGGCGCGTGAGCGATGATGGTAAGCATCTCGCCTACAGCACTTCCGCCGCCGGCTCCGACTGGCAGGAATGGCGCGTGCGCAATGTCGACACCGGCCTCGACCTTGGCGACCACCTGCGCTGGGTGAAGTTCTCCAGCGCGGCCTGGCGTGGCGATGGCAGCGGCTTTTACTACAGCCGCTACGATGCGCCCAAGTCCGGCGCAAAGTTGTCGGGCGTCAACCTGAACCAGAAGCTCTACTTCCACAGGCTCGGCACGCCGCAGAGCGCGGATGAGCTGGTTTACCACCGGCCGGAGCATCCCAAGTGGGGCTATGGCGCGACGGTCACGGAGGACGACCGTTACCTCGTCATCACCATCTGGCAGGGCACCGACCGCCGCAACCGCGTTTATTACAAAGACCTCCAGCAAAAAGATGCGAAGGTGGCCGAGCTGCTCGATGAGTTCGACGCGGACTACAGTTTCCTCGGCAATGTTGGCGGCGTGTTTTACTTCCGCACCGACCTCGGCGCGCCGCGCGGCCGGGTGATCGCCATCGACACCGACAAGCCCAGCGAGACAAAGGAGATCATCCCGCACGCCGCTGAGACGCTGCGCTGGGTGAGCCACCTGAACGGCCAGCTCGTGGCCGGCTACTTAAAGGATGCCCACAGCCAGGTGAAGGTGTTCGACATGCAGGGCCGGCGTCTGCGCGAGATTGCCTTGCCGGGTATGGGCTCGGCGGGCGGCTTCGGCGGGCGCGCGGACGACGCGGAGACGTTTTATTCCTTCCGCAGTTTCACGGAACCGGGCACGGTTTACCGCTTGGACTTGAAGACGGGCAAGAGCACCGTGTTTCGCCAGCCGAGGGTCGACTTCAACCCCGCAGATTTCGTCACGCGCCAAGTGTTTTACCACAGCAAGGATGGCACGCGCGTGCCGATGTTCATCACTCACAAGCGCGGGCTGGAGCTGGACGGCACAAGCCCCTGCCTGCTGTACGGATACGGCGGGTTCAATGTCAGCCTGACACCCGGCTTCTCCGTGCAAAATCTGGTGTGGATGGAGATGGGCGGCATCTACGCGATGCCCAACCTCCGCGGTGGAGGCGAGTACGGCGAGGCTTGGCACAAGGCGGGCACGAAGCTGGACAAGCAAAACGTGTTCGACGATTTCATCGCCGCGGCGGAATGGCTGAAGGCGAACCTCTACACGAGCAGCGACCGGCTGGCCATCGCCGGTGGCAGCAACGGCGGGCTGCTCGTCGGCGCGTGCATGACGCAACGGCCGAAGCTCTTCGGCGCGACGCTGCCGGCGGTGGGCGTGATGGACATGCTGCGGTTCCATAAGTTCACCATCGGCTGGGCGTGGACGAGCGACTACGGCTCGCCCGACAACGCGGAGGAATTCAAGGCGCTGCACGCCTACTCGCCGTACCACAATTTAAAGAACGGCACAGCGTATCCCGCGACGATGGTGACCACCGCCGACCACGACGACCGCGTGGTGCCGAGCCACAGTTTCAAGTTCGCCGCGCGCCTGCAGGCAACCCAGAGCGGCGAGGCTCCCGCGCTCATCCGCATCGAGACGCGCGCCGGCCACGGTGCCGGCAAGCCCACCAGCAAGCGCATCGACGAGGCTGCGGACCGGCTGGCGTTTCTGGTGAAGGCGCTGGGGTTGAACCCGGTCATCCCGGCGGGGGATTGAGGATGCTGTAGCCGTGACCGGTGGTCACGGCTACAAAACACCCAGCATGAACATCAAAGCGATCACCTTAGATGTCGGTGGGACATTGATCGAGCCTTGGCCCTCGGTGGGGCATGTCTATGCGGAGGTGGCGGCGCAGCATGGGGTCAATGTAGATCCGGCAGTTTTAAACCAGCAGTTCGTCGCGGCATGGCACGCGGGACGGGAGTTTGACTACTCTCGCGAGGCTTGGGCGGGGCTGGTGGATGAAGTGTTCGCGGGGCTGTCCAGTGAACTGCCGAGCCAGACTTTTTTTGCAGAGCTTTATGAGCGATTCGCCGAGGCGGACACATGGAGGATGTTTGAAGACGTGCGGCCGGCGTTGGCGTGTTTAAAGGAACGGGGAATGCGGATGGCGGTGTTGTCCAATTGGGACGAGCGACTGCGGTCGTTGCTAGATCGGCTGGAACTGACGAGATTGTTTGAAGAGATTTTTGTATCGGCAGAAATGGAACTGACCAAGCCCGATGGCCGGTTGTTCGATGCGGTCGCGGAGCGCATGGGGGTGGAGGGCTCAGCAATCCTGCATGTGGGCGACAGTCGGCGCGAGGACTTGAAGGGGGCACTGTCGGCGGGTTGGCAGGGCCGGCTTTTGTGCCGAGACGGCAACCAACATCCGATCCGAGAGGGACAGATTGTCACCTCATTGAGGGAATTGGCCGAAATCACGAAAGGGCCATAATGGCTCTTTATGTTTGAGCCGTTTAGTCCCTTTTTCACAGTTTATCCACTTCGACTTCAGGCAATAAATCGCGTTTTTCCACTATTTTTCAGGGTTTTTAAAAAATAATCCTCTGGCACGGATCCTGTTGTTAATATGGCAGGTTTGCGTGGTTGTCACGAGGCTGCGTGAACGGGTTTTTCAAAAATGGCCGGTGGCCAAACGGCGGGGCCGCGGGCTGAAATGAACATCGCCGCGAAAGGAGTTCACAATGAAAACATTGAGCATCTGGAACCCGATCCACGAGATGGACGAGTTGCTGCACAACCGTCTGGCCACGGTGCTGGGCGGCGGGGAGTCGGCGGGTTGGTCGCCGGTGGTGGACATCGAGGAGACTGACTCGAGTTACTTGGTCCGCGCGGAGTTGCCGGGCCTGAACAAGGACAACGTGAAGGTGACGGTGGAGGATGGCGTGCTGACGCTGTCGGGCGAGCGTGACCTGGAACGCAAGGTGGAGGGGCGGACCTTTTACCGCGTGGAACGGGCGCACGGGGCGTTCAGCCGGGGCTTCACCTTGCCGGAGGACGCCGACGCGGAGTCGGTGACGGCGAATTACAAGGATGGCTTGCTGGAGGTCAGCGTGGCGAAGCGCGAGGACGTGAAGGCCAAGGCCATCGAAGTGCGTGTGGAATAGCCATGGGAGCCGCCGGGGGGTGTTTAACCCCCCGGCAGGGTCTCGTGCTGCCGGCATCTTGCCGGCAGTTTGTAAATTTTCTTCTGCCGGAGGGACGCCGGCAGCACATATAAAATAAAACGAAGGAGGCAAAGGATGATGGATAAGTTGACCCAAAGATCCCAGGAGGCATTTCAGGCGGCACAGGAACTGGCGCGCGCGCGTTCGCATCAGGAACTGGACGGACCGCATCTGGCGCTGGCGTTGGCGCAGCAGGCGGACACGATTGTGCCGAAGCTGCTGCAACGGGCGGGGGCAGACTTGTCGGCCTTGGAGAATGATTTGAAGGCGGAGCTGGATCGGCGTGCCCAGGTGGAAGGTGTGAGCGGCAGTGATGTGTTTTTGAGCCGCGACTTGAAGCAGGCGTTGGATCGCGCGGAGCAGGAAGCCAAAGGGTTGTCGGATGAATTTCTGAGCGCGGAGCATTTATTGCTGGGGCTGCTGGAGTGCGGCGGGGCTTTGAAAAAAATCTGGGCGAAGCACGGCGTGGAGCGCGCGGTGTTGCTGGAGAAGATGGGTGAGGTGCGCGGTTCGCAGCGGGTGACGGATGCGAATCCGGAGGACAAGTTTGAGGTGCTGGAGAAGTACGGCAAGGATCTCACGGCGTTGGCGCGCGAGGGGAAGATTGATCCGGTGATTGGCCGGAACGATGAAATTCGGCGGGTGATGCAGGTGCTGACTCGCCGCACGAAGAATAATCCGGTGCTCATTGGTGAGCCGGGCGTGGGTAAAACGGCGATTGCCGAGGGCCTGGCGCGGCGCGTGGTGAGCGGCGATGTGCCGGAGTCGCTTAAGGATAAACGTCTGGTGGCGATGGATTTGGGCGCGATGATTGCGGGCGCGAAGTATCGCGGTGAATTTGAGGACCGCCTGAAGGCGTTTTTGAAGGAAGTGACGGCTGCTGATGGGCAGATTGTTTTGTTTATCGACGAGCTGCACACGATTGTGGGCGCGGGCAACGCGGAAGGATCCGCGGACGCGGCAAACATGCTGAAGCCGCAGTTGGCGCGCGGGGAGTTGAGATGCATTGGCGCGACGACGCTGGATGAGTATCGCAAGCACATCGAGAAAGATCCGGCGCTGGAACGTCGTTTCCAGCCGGTGACGGTGGATGAACCGACCGTCGAGGAGACGATCGCGATTTTGCGCGGGCTCAAGGAGCGCTACGAGGTGCATCATGGGATTCGCATTCAGGACAGCGCGCTGGTGAGCGCGGCGCAGTTGTCGAACCGATATATCAGTGACCGGTTTCTGCCAGACAAGGCGGTGGATTTGATGGACGAGGCGGCCTCGCGTTTGCGCATGGAGCTCGACTCGATGCCGGTGGAGATTGATCAGCTGGAACGCGAGATTTTG
>CEVA01024532.1_pt1 | contig 31208 bp, 26 predicted proteins | sample 361521 | NCBI WGS metagenome assembly CEVA01 (sample SAMEA2622823, study PRJEB7988) | marine metagenome | isolation source: saline water (ENVO:00002010), including | reverse complement strand
CGTAAACAAGCCAGATCGGACTCCATTATATGCAATATTATTGGTCACAGAAAATTTATCTCTGGATAGATTTGCTGTGACAATTGGAACCCATTGAGGTGATTGCTGTTCAAAGTCTATTAGAATTCGTTCCTCATTAGCCCAAATTGAATCCGGGTCTTCTGTCGAGACGTATATGTCATCTATCCATAGAGATCCCGCTCGAGCAGTAGTAGCGACTCCAGACCTAAATAGCTGGATAGATACAAGTTCCAACTCTTGTTGTGGTCCGGAGGAGGGCAATTTCCCAGTGTGAAGTCTCCAGTCTGAATGACCTAGCTTGCCCATAGAAACAGTTTTTATTCTGCCAGATTCATCTTCAAACACTAACCAAAGGGCCAAATTTGGGTTTGGTTTTTCAGGCTTTGCCCACAGGCCAATAGTTGATGATCCATCCGGAATAACGATCTTTTTTGAGAAATCGGATGGGTTAAGAGCGGACATGACCTCATCCAAGGATATTTCAGAAAAATCCTCTCTGAAATACCAGTCTAATTCTGTAACTTTCTCCGATTCTAAGGCAAATACTTGGACGGCTTCTCCATTCACATATCCACTGGTACGAATGGCTAGAGACGCGGAAGATATGTCGGGTGACTTTAGGTATTTGTCCATAACACCAGATAACCCACCTGGTGTATAGAGGGGGATGCCGGTTACTCTCATGTCTGTTGGCAGTTCATACCGTATTCGGTCTTCTTGGCTTTGTAGTAAAGTTCCTCCAACAGTTGTGGCTAATATGCTAAGGCCAGTGGCCAGCATTAGAAGCAGGACTAGCCAAGTATATTGGAGGGGATTTCGTGCCATACGGGATAGTCCCACCGAAACCCAAACAGGAAATAATTTAGAAGCATATTTAAGTAAACGGAAAGCAATTTGGAGTGGAACTAACGACAAAATGCCAATCATAGGAATGAACAATAAGTCGCCACTCTCGATCGGGTCTAGATATAGAAATCCTGCTGTAAGTGTTGCCTGAACGATAATTCCAGCCCAGAACAAAATTGGTGCTACGAACCTGTTTGATAGTCTGTAGACTAGGCCAATTCCGATTACTAGGACAAACACAGGGATTAAAGTTGTGAATTCCCCTCCCTGTATCGTACGAAACAGCAACACAGATGCGATAGACATAACAGAAAAAGCAGATATTATGTGTATCAGTTTTGGGGAATCTCCGTTAATGAAACTTACAAACAGTGGGAATAGCCTTAGAAATACGAGTGCGGCTACCAGCATGAATATGCCTGGGGCTAGAAGCAGTGCTTCATTCACTCCAACGTCTCCGAACAAGCCCTCTGATATGAACTGGCCTCTAGCTTGTAATTCCCAGTAGAATAGACCTCCCGCAACTACTAAGGCAATATCTATGTAATACCTATGCATGAAAGGTATTGAAGGAGGTCTGGATGTTCGAAGTTTTTGTAACAGGGGGCTAATTCTGCTTGTAAGTAGAGGGGGTACAAAATAAAGGACGAAACATAGTAAACCTATAGCACCTAGCGCTATTAATGCCAAATCTGAAACACGGGCAGGAAGGGTGTTGCCTGAAGTGACAGCTGAGAAATACGGTAATTTACCAGCCGCCGACACCAAGAAAAATGCTAATGGAGCAGCGACTACCATAGAAACCAAGGCTAATAAGATACCCTCGATACCGTATATTCGGGCTATCTTAACCGATCCCATGCCTCGGGATCTTAGTAAGGCTGCATCTCTTATCCTGCCCTGCACTAAATATCCAACTAGCATGAGTACGTAGAAAAATACTGTAATTACCATTGCTGACGATAATAGAAGTAGTGGCACAGATGAGAAAAAACTTTTGCGATTAATGTTTTTTATCAAGTTTTGAACTGGTCCCATGCTGATTGATATCTGGGAGAAAGATCTATTAAATGATTCGATCTCAAGCTCTGTGGCATTACTCTGTACCTGAGGCATTTCTGGTCGTCGCGTTTGACTTGAAGGCACTGTCCAGACTGGACTTAATAGGCCCTCTGGAAACCTTTTGGAATATACGTCGATCATCATGTCTCTTGTAATGAATAAAACCACAGGGGGTTCTTCCGGATCGACACTTACTCCTTCCGGAGGCGGTTCCCCAAAAGGAGGGATACCCAATGGAGGTTGTTCAAAGAGTTCGCCGACAATATTCCAGAAAGGATCGCTTGGGTCAGATTTCTCAAAAACACCTGATATTTTTGCTGAAAGCTGGATGGTTGAGGCTATGGTTGTAGTTCCGCTCAGTGGCCAGTGTAAAGTGACTATGTCGCCTTGGTCGATGTCAAACGCGGATTTAGTTGCCGAACTTATGGCAGCTTCAATAATTGGCCCCTCCGGACCGTCAATTAATTCGCTTGATGGCATTTTACCCGACAAGAGACGTCCGTAGCGTTCAATATTGGATAGGTGTTGAAATGAACCTCTTGCTACTATTTCTCCCGTGTCTCGAATTTCTGGCAGGGGTCTGTTTGGCAGCTCAACTAGATTAGTGCTGCCTTTGAAATATTCCTCATGTCCCCCTCCTACGCCTGATATTGATCCTGCAGAAGCTGGTGTGCTAATAGGAACGTCTTCAAATCCGCGACGGATAGCAGATTCAAATGAATCTAACCTTCGATTTGCATCACCAACGGTAGTATTTTTTAGCAACTTCTTGCTGGATCGAACAGTCCATATGGGGTCAATTACTGTACCGGGATAGGTTGGACCAACAATATCTAGCATCGCTTTTCGAGTTACAAACAAGACAACAGGAGGTTCGTTGGGGTCAACATTGATTCCTGGTGGTGGGGCTTCGCCTTCCGGCGGCAACCCTAAAGGGGCCTGGTCCAGAAATATATGCGAGTCGTCCCAGTAGCCATCATAGGTTGCTAAGCTAAATATGTCGGAATCCGCCCTGTCAAAAATTCCAGCGACCTGAGCATAGAGGACGTGGGGGGAACCAAGGTCGGGTGTGAGGGTTAAGATATCTCCTACGGCTAAATCAAAATGCAGTCGTGTGTTCACGCTAATCGCGACTTCTACCGCAGGACCTTTGTACGTCGCAACCATCTCACTCCCAGGCATTCGACCCCCGCACCGGATCTCGTTTCCATTGCTATCAAAGGAACTACAACTGAAGGTTGCGTGTGGCTCAAGATTAGATAGGTATTGGAACGACCCTCTTGAAGTTATTGGTCCTTGGTTTTCAAATCCGCAAGTTGCTCCAATGCCTCCGCATTCACCTTGGTCTCTCCCTGAAGGAAGCGGTCGTGATGGTAGCCCAACCAAATTGGTGCTGGTCTTGTAATAAACTTCTCGACCAATAAAAATATTTCCCAAATCTTCTTGGATTGCGTTGTCTAGTGACTCATTCACTTTGTACAGGGCAGGTTCCGTTAATGGTATGTCTGATGCAAATATCTGGAACGTCAGAAATTTTGCTTGCATTCGATCCAATGAGGTTTTGAAGGAAATTTGTTGCAAGGACTCTAGATACATGGGTGTAGCGGATACTACGGACCCGATGATCACAAAGCCCACAAATATACTAACTAGAAGTTTCCAGTCGATACCTATGCGACGCCTGCCAAATTTTAGGCCAAAGGTGTTTCTCATTTATTTGTAGCCGCTGTACAGATTACAGCGTTATATAAAGATATAACGTTAGCAAATAGAATTTTGTTTAGTTAGGTTGCGTGATTTTACAGTATGTTTGTTGTTTTGTGAATCGCAACTGAGTATTTATAATGGAATTTACTTCTGTTTCTATAACACGAGAGGTGGGATATGGGGCTCTATATTGCTTTCGTAATTATTTTCATTGCTACTCTTATTTCCTTTTTTGCAGGGTCGATTTCTGGAGATTTAACGTTGCTCTATATAGGGGTTGCAGGTGTTTTGGTGTTATTCCTTGTAAGGCGATTGTTCCTCCCCAGAGATTAAAGGGTTATTAAATAACTTATTTCTCCTTAGTATAAAAAAGCTGGTCGCTGCTCACTGGTTGGGCTATACTCATGAATCTACTGGCAAATATAAAGTACATTAGACATGAAAGATAAAATCGTTGGCATAAACAAAATACAGATCAAAGAATTTCAAGTAATTGTGCTATGGGCGGATGGACACGAGAGTATTTATGAAGCCAAGTACCTGCGCATCAATTGTGCGTGTGCTGAGTGCGTTGAGGAATGGAGTAACAGGCCCCTTCTCGACCCCGCTTCTGTTCCTGCTGACCTCCATGCAGAAGACTATCTGATTGTTGGAAAGTATGCTGTTCAATTTCTTTGGAGCGACACACACTTTACAGGGATTTATCCCTTCGCAATGCTGAGAGATTTGTGTACTTGTGAAGAGCATTCTGGTTAAGGGCTGAAATTTACAAATCAGCGCAATGCTCTCTCAAATACTTACAAGGTATATTTGTTTTGGGTTGTGGCTATGTTTTGATTGCTGACTGTAGGGCGTCACGAAGCCCGAAGAGATTTAAGGTTTCAATTTCGTCGCCAAAGATCTGATTCATGATTGTGATGGAGGCCTGCCCTGCCCTAATGGCCCAAACATCCGTACCTGTTTTTGGGTCTTCTTTTGAGGGCTGATGGTGCTTTATCCAGTAGTGGGACCTTCTGCCCACGTTTTCCTTTTCAACTTTACCCATGTATGCTTTTGGTCCAAGGGTTGTAAATTGAACTCCCTTGACCTCTTCAATGTTTCTGTCAGGCAAATTCAGATTCAGGATCAAAGATTTAGTAGTCTCTATATTCAGTAAGTGATTCACGGCAGCCCTGCCAACCAATGCTGCTACATCGTACCTAACCGGCATGCCGTTGGTGTACTCAGATGAAATTGCTATAGAGGGGATGTTTCTATAGTAACCCTGGAGCGCAGCTCCTACAGTCCCAGAGCCGAAAACATCTAGCCCTAAATTAGCTCCGGGATTAATCCCTGACACAAGTACGTCGAATGGTTCATCAAACATTGCCTCTGTGGCCAGAATGACGCTATCAGAAGGGGTGCCTTGAACAACATAAGATTTTACTCCTTCTACGTAGGAAGGGAATTCCTGTGTGCGTAACACAGAACTTATGGTCATGGCTGTGCCAACTCCACTCATGTCTCGGTCTGGCGCAACGACATATATATCCCCCAGCCCTTCGAGTGCTTTCGCAATATGCCATAAACCTTCAGCGTATATACCGTCATCATTTGTTATGAGTATTTTCAAAGTTGTCTTTTTCTTGTAGGCTTTTATGCACCAAGCATTTTATTTTAAGGTGGTATTGTCTATAAGACGTGTTTTGCCAACCCATACCGCTAATGAAATTAATGCAGGCTTTTCTAGTTGTTCAACCTCTTCCAATGTGAAAGCGTCAGATATGCTGATGTATTCTAGTCGAGCTAGTGGCTCTGTTTCTATCATGGTTTGCATACCTTTCTTAATCGTTTGGGCGTCCTTGGTACCCATGCTTTCTGCTAAATTTAAAGATTTGTGTAGGATAGTAGCCGCCTTGCGTTCGGCTGGACTTAGATGAACGTTCCTACTGCTTATGGCTAATCCATCCGTTTCCCGTACAGTTGGCATCATTATGATCTCGGCCCCTAGGTTTAGATCAGAGTTCATCTTGTTTATTATCACGCCCTGCTGTGCATCTTTCTGGCCAAAATAGGCGCGGTCTGCACGAGTCAAAGAGAGTAATTTGCAGACCACGGTAGATACGCCGTCAAAATGACCATTGCGAAATTGGCTTTCAAATATTCTTGACGCCAGGCCTAACCTTACAATGGTATCGAACCCTCTGGGGTACATCTCTGTTATGGGTGGCGTAAATGCAATGTCGACACATTCTTCCCTAAGTATGCCCAAGTCGTTTTCTAGGCTTCTTGGGTATAAATTTAAGTCATCGGTGCTTTCGAATTGCAGGGGATTGATAAAAATGCTTGCGACCACTGTCTTGTTTTCCGATCTAGCCTTACGGATAAGAGAAATATGACCGCTATGCAGCGATCCCATAGTAGGCACTAGCCCCAGTGGCACCTTCCCTTCTTTAATCACAGCCCTAAGGCCATCTATAGATTTACATATTTTCATGCTTAAATCGTGGTCTCATCCAACAAGGCTTCGTAGACAATTTTGTCAATCGAATAACTTTCGTTGGCATCAGGGAATGAACTTTCCTTAACATCTTTCGTATAATCTGAAATGGCTTTAACAATGGATTCATCTAAATCGGCATACCTTCTGGCATGCCTTGGACGAAAATCAGGCAACAAACCTAGCAAGTCGTGAAAAACTTGTACCTGTCCGTCACATTCTGCACCTGACCCGATTCCTATGGTTGGTATAGACAGTCGCTGGGTAATTATCCCTGCCAGTTTTGAAGGGATCAACTCCAATACGATGGCGTAAACCCCTGAATTTTGAAGGGCTACGGCATCATTTAGTAATTCACGGGCTGATTCCAGTGTTTTCCCCTGGATACTGTATCCCCCGAGTTGATGTATCGACTGGGGTGTTAGCCCTATATGACCCATCACTGGCACGCCGGCATCAACGATTCGGCTTACGGTGCCCGTGACCTTTCTTCCACCTTCCAGTTTTACGGATTGAGCGCCTGCTTCACTGAGCATCCGGCCAGCGTTTTGAACAGCGCCTCTAACATCTGCCTTGTAGCTCATAAATGGCATGTCTGCTACTACATGGGATTCTTTAGTCCCTCTTACTACAGCCTTGGTGTGTGACACTATGTCATCCATTGTTACAGGTATTGTTGAGTCATAACCTAGAATGCATTGCCCAAGACTATCTCCAACGAGAATCAACCTTACCCCTGCCCGTTCAACAAGTCGGGCTGCCGTATAGTCATAGGCTGTGATCATAGGGATCGACTCACCTCGACGTTTCATTTCACCTAGTTCCTGAATTGTTAAACGCATATTGGTACCTCCTCATTATTTCTCACTCCGAGTGAGGGCCAGCGCTTGTAACTCCTAGTAGTCAGTGACTATTTGTTCTACAAGGATGTACCTAATTATCGTACACTGCATTTGGTTTGGAAGGAAGGGGTCCCAAAGTAACATTTAACCCGAAGAAGGTTCTAAGGAAAATTTTCGATTTAGATGTTTCTCATGGTAGGCTTAATTCTGACCTTAATTATCAAAATGGAGTGCTTGTGGAAAAGCTTAATTTGGGGAAAACAGTAGTTGTTAGAGAAATTTGGAACGGGAGAATTTGGTCTGGCAGGCCGTTTGTACTTGTCGAAGATGAACCAGATATGTTAGTTATGTTCATGCCGGCTGGCACTCGTTGGATAAAACCTGTAACACTTTCAGGTGGCTTGCTTAGGATACCTAAGGAGGAATGGAAGCTTGCAGAAGCCAGAATTCCTATTCATATGCTAGTTTTTGCTAAGCCAGGCGCAGATCATAGCATTAGGATGATTTGGGCAGAGCCAGAATTTAAATTTGTTCGATGGTACGTTAATTTAGAACAACCGTTAGTACGAACAAAGATGGGTTTCGATTATATGGATCATGTTTTAGATATTGTGGTCAACCCAGACTTGTCAGGATGGAAATGGAAAGACGAGGATGAATTGCAGGAGGCGATTGAGCTAGGCTTATTATCTTGTATCAGGGCAGATCAATTGAGAACGGAAGGAATGCGAGTTCTTAAAATGATTGAAGAGAGGGAGCATCCATTTGATGGTAGTTGGCTTGATTGGTGCCCAGATCCCCATTGGCAGAGCCCCGAATTGCCACAAGGCTGGAATGATACGACACTTTATCCTGCGGGATTTTGATGTACAAAAAACATATATGCCTTATTCAAATATGGTCGCAGTGATTTTGGTTGTATAGAAATTTCAGATACGGTCATTTCTCCAAGAAATCTTCTAATAGCCTTTGCATATCTAGGGCAACAGATTCTGAAACATTACCTTTCTTTAGTGCATATGGTAAGGAAGCTAGGGCCATTTGGCAGTAAACGGTTAAAATATGAGGAGCTTGGGCAGATAAGGCTACTAGGTGTTTGCGTATCGTGCCAATGTCACCCCTAACGTACGGACCTGCAATTGCGTTGGGTATACCTATAGATTTAAGGGTCGCTGCATTTCCTTCGATCATCGGTATAAGAGATTTAAGAGCAGTGCCCTGATCTATTCCAAATTCATTCCACATATCAGCTACCGCACCTGCGAGTCCGGTGAGCAATCCGCCCATCATAACTACGGAAGCGTGGTAGAGTGGTTTGTCGTTCGGTTTGAGATGTACGGGCACACCTCGCAAGTTAACTGTCATTGATTCAAGAAAATCAAGCATTTGTCCGGTTGCTTCAATCGCGAAAGTAGAGCCTGGCAGGGTTTCTACGGCATCTTCAACCGATGAAAAAGTCTGAAGTGGATGGATTGCTGCAGTGATTGCGCCTTTCTTTGCCGCTCCCGATAACACGTCCGTAGATGCTACGCCTGAGCAATGTATTACACCCTGTCCGTACTTCCATTGGGTATTTGCGGCTATGTCGCAAATTGAATCATCTGTCGCGGTAATAAATACTACGTCACAATTATCTGCTACGTGATTTGGGTCTTGATAAGCTTTGCTAGCAGGAATAAGACTGGAAAAACTCTTTGCTGAGTTGAAGGATCTGCTGCTGATAGACGATACCGTGTAACCGTTGCGGCTCAAGATAACTGCTAGTGATTTACCTACCATACCCGCACCTATGAAACCTATTCGAGAATCCTTGTCAAATTTTGTCATTTTGTTGGAGCTCCTAAAGTGTAAATTCTTTAATGCCTTGGAGACCAAAGGCGTATTATAGGGCAATAAATCGCATTACACACAAATGAGACGCCAGAAAGTTATCATGGAGCACCAATTACGGTTACGGGGTTTATAATTACTGAGACAGGGTTAACTCAAAAATTCTTTACATGTGATATTGATGAATTTTTCAAATAGACGCACAGGTTGGGGAGGCAGAGAAGTTAGTTCACCGCGACTTTCAGAGGTATATGCTGCGGCAGATCGCATTGATGATGTGGTTGTGTCAACTCCGGTGGTTTTGTTTAATGGGGACAGTGGCACTGAAGGCATCTATTTGAAGCCGGAGATACTCCAAGCCACAGGGTCGTTTAAGATTCGAGGTGTATATAATTGGGCATTATCCATACCGGATTCCCAGGTCAAGAAAGGCTTGAGTACAGCCAGCGCTGGCAACACTGCTATAGCATTAGGTTATGTGGCGAATCTGCTTGGGACAAAAGCACATTCCGTTCTGCCGGATAGTGTGCCAGAGGCTAAGTTGAAGTCATTGCTTAAATACAAGGTCGAGCCACAGCCCATGCCTTTGGGTCAAGTTTTAAGCTATATGCTTGAAGAGAAGTGGAGGGAGGCTGACTACAACTACCTAAATCCGTGGGGAGACCCCCGTATGATAGCAGGTCACGGTACAATTGGCCTCGAGATTATGGAACAGTTACATGGCGTAGAAACGATATACATTCCTGTAGGTGGCGGCGGTTTGATTGCGGGAGTGGGAAGTGCTATCAAGATGATTAATCCTTCAGTTCAGATTATTGGCGTTCAGTCGGAATCTTGTCCGACATTGCATTCTTCATTCAGGGAATGCCATCCAGTTTGGGTTAATGTTCAGTCTACAATATGTGATGGAACAACCGTACCCTTAATTGTTGACGAAATGTTCCCGTTGCTTAGGGATGTTATTGACGATGTTCATATAGTGTCCGAAATGGCAGTTTTGGACGCTATGGAAATGTTGATTAGGAATAATGGATTTGTTGTGGAAGGGTCTGGAGCCCTGTCACTTGCGGCAGCCGTTGAAACCCCATATTCTTCTAGGGGAAAATCAGTTTGTCTTCTCACAGGGAAAAACAGAGATGGTATTTAAGAATACGACACAAAAAATTAGATGATCAGTGTCGTTTTCCCTTTCCTGCCTTGTTGGACAAATTCCGGTGGTAGATGTGGGCAGAACTTTATGAAAGAATCACGTATGGTGTAAAATGGCAATCTGGTTAAGAATTTTGATAGCTATCTTCTCAAGTGGTGAAAATTAATTGAATGATTATGACGTAGTCGTTTTAGGTAGCGGTCCCGGGGGATACGTCGCAGCTATCCGTTCAGGGCAACTCGGGTTAAAAACTGCGATAGTAGAGCGCTCAGATCTAGGGGGCGTTTGTCTCAATTGGGGATGTATACCAAGTAAGTCTTTGATACACAATGCAGAAGTTTTGTCAGTTTTTAAGAATGCCGCTGATTACGGCATAAATATTGACAATTTAACATTCGATTTTGGGAAAGCAATTGATCGTAGCAGGGATGTTGTAGATCGTTTGACCAGCGGGATAGGATTTTTACTTAAGAAAAACAAAGTTGAACACATTCGAGGAACTGGTGTGTTGGAAGCCAGAAATTTAGTGCGCGTAGAGGAAGCCGACAGAACTATTTCAGCCAAAAATGTAATTGTAGCCACCGGAGCCACTTTCTTAGAAATCCCATCTCTTCCTGTAGATGGCGAAATTGTGATTACCAGTCGAGAAGCCATAATCAAAAAAGACCTACCAGAAAGAGCCGTAATTGTAGGAGGAGGAGCCACTGGGGTTGAGTTTGCATATATCTATAACAATTATGGTGTGGATGTAACCATTGTAGAGCTTCAGTCTAGGTTAGTGCCTTCGGAAGACGAAGAGATAAGCAGAGAACTGGAGAAGTCCCTGTCCAAACAGGGAGTGAAGGTGATGACAGGATCCAAGGTGGAAAGTGTGCAAGTACACGGCGAAGAGGCTGAATTAATTGTATCTGACGGAGTCAATGAAACCAAGATGGTCTGTGGCATTGTTTTGGTAGCTGTTGGCGCCCGTGGAAATGTAGACGGGATTGGTCTGGAGGAAATTGGAGTATCCACTAATCGAAATTTTATTGAGATAGATGACAATATGATGACTAATGTTGGAGGCGTGTATGCGATTGGTGATGTTACAGGCAAAATGTTGCTAGCTCACGTAGCTTCGGCACAAGGCGTAACGGCCGTAGAAACTATAGCTGGCTTGGATCCTCCTAAACTAAATTATGACCTCATGCCTAGGGCTACATATTGCCACCCTCAAGTCGCAAGCTTTGGTCTTACGGAGAGTCAGGCCAAGAAAGCTGGGCACGAGGTTCGAATTGGTAAGTTTCCTTTGTCCGCCAGCGGGAAAGCGATGGCTTCTAATGAAACAGAAGGGATGATTAAACTGGTATTAGATGCTGAAATCGGTGATATCCTCGGTGTGCATATGATAGGTTCGAGTGTGACAGAGTTGTTGGGAGAACTGTCGTTAGCGAGGATGCTTGAGAGTACTGACAAGGAGCTCGGTTGGTTAGTGCACCCTCACCCAACAATCTCCGAAATTGTGAAAGAAGCAGCTTTGGCCTCTGTGGGTGAGGCAATTCATGCTTAGTCAGAAATGACTTCTGTGTAAGTTTTCTGAGGACAATTATGAAAGTTCCTGCAAATTTAGGAAAAGAAGAAGCAATTGGTCTTTATGAGCAGATGCTGCTTATAAGAAGATTTGAAGAGCAGAGTGATCGGTTATACAAATCAGGGAAAATCAAGGGGTTTTGTCATTTGTATATAGGGCAGGAGGCTATTGCCGTTGGTGCTATTTCAAGCTTAAGGCCGGATGATTATATAATCACGCACTATAGAGATCACGGGCATGCCCTGGCGAGAGGGATGGATCCTAAGGTGGTAATGTCGGAGCTTATGGGAAAGGTCACCGGTAGCAGCAGGGGTTTAGGCGGATCAATGCATCTTTTCGATGTTGAAAAGCGATTTATGGGTGGACATGCAATAGTTGGCGGACAGCTTCCTTTAGCGACAGGGCTTGCAATGGCTATTAAGCATAAGAAAGATGACCAAATTGTACTTTGCTTTTTTGGAGATGGAGCAGTGAACGAAGGCGAATTTCATGAGTCAATGAACCTTGCGTCAATGTGGGGTTTGCCTGTTCTGTTTTTCTTAGAAAACAACCTCTATGGTATGGGCACACACGTTGATTTTACCCGTTCGGGCGGCAGGGAAATATACACGTCGGCAGACGCTTATGGAATACCTGCTACTCAAGTAGACGGGATGGACGTTCTTGCAGTTCAGGAAGTCACGAGGCAGGCAATCCAGCGTATACGAACAGGTGAAGGTCCTGTATTTGTTGAAGCCATGTGTTACAGGTTCAGGGGGCATTCAGTCCAAGACCCTATGTTTTATAGGGACAAGGAAGAAGTTAAAAAATGGGAGGCCCGGGACCCAATTAATATTTTTGAACAGATGATGATAAATGATGGAATTCTTGAATCAGAAGACATACAAGAAGTAGCAAAATGTGTAGGCCAGGCAGTATCCGAGGCAGTCGATTTTGCCGATGGCAGTGATGAGCCCGGTTTTGAAGCAATTGACCAAAATATATATAGCTAGTTTAAAATTATGCCTGAGATAACACTTAGAGAAGCACTCAAATTAGGTCTTAGAGAAGCCCTTGATTGTGATGACAGGGTGTTTATCATGGGTGAAGACATAGGCCTATTCCAAGGTTCGTATGCTGTCACTAGCGGTTTCTTGGATGATTATGGGCCTGACCGCATTAAAGATACGCCTATATCAGAGTCTGCCATAGTTGGGTGTGGCGTAGGTGCAGCAGCAGCGGGACTTAAGCCTATTGTGGAAATAATGACAATTAATTTTATGCTCTTGGCAATGGATCAGATAGTAAACCATGCAGCTAAGTTGAGGTACATGTCTGACGGACAGCTTGAAGTTCCGTTGGTGATTAGGACAGTAACTGGAGGAGGAGGGCAGTTAGGAGCCACTCATTCTCAAAGTTTTGAAGGTTGGTTTGCTTCGGTGCCTGGACTCTATGTTGCGGCCCCTTCTGACCCTTATGATGCATTGGGTCTTTTGCGGACAGCCATTGATGATAATAACCCGATAATCTTTGCTGAACATGCTAAGTTATACCAAGTCCGTGGAGAAGTTCCAGATGAATACTATTCTATTCCGTTAGGTAAAGCGAAGATTAAGAGGGCAGGGAGTGATGTTACACTTGTTGCATACTCGCGTGCTGTTCATACTGCCCTAGAGGCTGCTGGTTTGCTATCTGAAAAAGGCGTGGAGGCTGAAGTGATAGATTTGCGTACTCTGAGGCCTCTTGATATGAACACAGTGTTAGAGTCCGTGCGGAATACAGGTCGCGCTGTGGTAATTGAGGAAGGTTGGAAAACAGGAGGATTCGCGGGCGAGTTAGTTAGCAGAATACAGGAGGAAGCGTTCGACGATTTAGATGGTCCTGTAGGTAGGGTGTGCGGCTTAGACGTACCGGCGCCATATTCAGGAAGGCTTGAATCGAAGGTGTTTCCAGAGCCACAAGGTGTAGTAAATGAAATCGAAAGGCTTTACGGACTGTAAGTCAAAGACCATATAAAGGGGGTGTACCCTGATTACTGAATTAAATATGCCACAAATGGGTTATGACATGGAGGAAGGAACCGTAGTTAGATGGCTAGTTTCAGAAAATTCAGAAGTTAAAACAGGTGACGCTGTAGCTGAGATTGAAACTGATAAAGCCGTGGTGGAACTAGAATCGACGGGCGATGGGCTTCTGAGGAAGATTTTGGTTCAAGAGGGTTCTACAGTACCTGTGGGACAGACTATAGCTGTGATTGCTGAAATGGATGAAGAAATTCCCGAAGTCTATGCATCGGATCTAATTACACCAGAGGCTTCTCCGATTGATTCTGTAGATGCGAATTTTCTCGAAATTGAGCAGGGGGATACAAATTCCTCAGTTATACCTACATCCAGTGCAGAAGCAATCCTTTCGGCAGAAGTTCGTGCTTCTCCAGTGGCGAAAAAGTTGGCTTTAGAAAGAGGGGTTGATTTAACTAAAATAATTGGCACTGGGCCTGGTGGTAGAATAACTAAGGACGATGTGCTCTCATTTGAGGCCACGGAGGGTGTTTCTGAAACACTTGAAATGGATATAACTCCCGATAGTGAATTAGGGGAGATTCCCGTCAACCGTGTAGATATTGATGATGTTGAAATGGAAAATTCCGTCAGTCTCAATTTAGATGGTGCGGATGATCGTGTAACACCTTTAACGAAAATGCGACAGCAAATAGCTAGAGTAACTTCGAGTAGCAAAAAAGAAAAGCCACATTTTTACGTCTCTGCAGAGATAGATATGACTGAAGCTTTAGGGCTCCGCAGGAAGATAAATTCTGATATGTCTGCAGAAGGGATTAAGGTTACCGTCAATGATATGGTCATCAAGGCTAGCGTAGGGGCTTTATCAAAATTTCCGAAATTCAACTCCGCCTTTACAGATGAAGGGATTAAGTTTAATGCGTCAATTAACATTGGGGTTGCTATAGCAGAAGAAGAGGGTTTGGTCCTTCCTGCAATTCTTAACTGCCAAGAAAAATCATTGGCAGAAGTATCTGTCGCAAGTAAAGATTTAGTTAAGCGCTCTCAGGAAGGTACACTTCAATCTCATGAGTATACTGGGGGAACATTTGGAATAAGTAATATGGGTATGTTTGATGTATCTAGCTTCGTAGCAATTATCCATCCCCCTAATACTGCCATGTTGGCGGTTGGGCGAATTGAAAAAAGACCAGTGGTGCGCGAAGATCAAGTAACAGTAGCTGATATGATGTCTGCGACGCTTTCTGTGGACCATAGGGTAGTAGATGGAGTTGAAGGCGCGAAGTTCATTGTAGAAGTTAAGCGTCTTTTAGAAAATCCTCTTAGTTTGTTGGTATAGAATGCCTTCATGGGTATCCCGAGCAAAGCCTAGATACGCCCTGTTAGCAATTTTGGTTTGGGCCTCACTCTCCTGGACCAGAATATGTAAAGGAATTTAGCTGTGAACAAACCTTTTCCTCTCAAAGTTCGTTTGGTAAGCAAGCCTACAATAGACTGGTCTGAGGTTGCTGCATTTTTGGAAGAAGAGGAAGTGCCTCCTATTCCAGATAGCATACGTGCCGGCAAGGATGAATCAGTGGCGATCGTAGAAATATCTGCACGTTTATGCTATATGAGTTACGGAAGGGGTAGAAAGGATGTCTCTGATTTCATTAATAACTTACTTGCCAAGGGTGACGGGAGTGTATTTGAACATGTGAACTATGGATTCGTCGTCACTGGCGTGTCTAGATCTCTAACGCACGAATTGGTTAGGCACAGAGCAGGGTTCGCTTATAGTCAGAGATCACAGAGGTTTGTGGATGAGTCCAATGCCCCGTTTGTGATTCCTCCGGCTCTTGCTGAGGAAAGGGCAGGAGTCAACGAAGCCAGAAATATTTTAGAGAAGGCCGTGGAATCAGCAAATAAAAGCTACGAAAATTTAGTGCTTGAGCTTGAAAATGCTTTACCCACGGAACTTTTCGCCACGAAATGGGATCATAGGAAAGCCGTTCGTCAAGCGGCGAGGTCAGTTTTACCGAATGCTAATGAGACGAAGATATTTGTGACAGCCAACGTCAGGGCCTGGAGGCATTTTATAGAGATGCGAGGTGCAGCGTTTGCTGATTGGGAGATACGGAACCTTGCATTGGCAATTTTAGATATCCTACAAATAGAAACTCCCCTGTTGTTTGGAGATTTTGAGATTGAAGGACTGCCGGATGGTACTCGAACTGCGAAGCCGAAATACTCGAAAGTTTAGCCAAGATTAACACTACCTTTTCTTACGCCATTTGAAAAGTACACAAGGAATCAAGGCTGATAAACACAAGAATGTTGCTATTATAAAAAACTCCTTAAATATGGTCATAGCGGCCTCGGTCAAGAGTGAGTCGTAATCGGACAGTCTGTTTTGGAGGTCTACGGCGGTTTCCTCGTGCAGTTGGAATGGCCATGCCGCTGCAGGAGCTATGTTTTCGAAACGAGCAGCTCCCCATGCTGTAAGGGCTGCTAGCCCAAGAGTCATTCCTGTCGTGCGACTGGCAGTAACTATTGATGCGGCAGTTCCTCGATCTCGATCAATTACAGACTCCGTAACAGCTAATGTTATAGGCGCGATAAGTAAACCGAACCCTAGACCGGTAATGGCAAGTTGAATAGTAAGTAAAGGCTCCCCTATGGTTATATCCCACCCACTCATGAACATAAATCCAAGAGAGGCTAACAGAAGGCCTGTAATGGCTGGCAACCGGTATTCGAAATACACACATGCAAACCCCCCTATTATTGCTCCTATAGGAATTGCAGCAGTTAGCCTGAGTAATCTTAGCCCGCCTTCTAGTGGGGATAAGCTCATGGTCGTGTTCGCCATTAAGGGTATGGTGACCATTCCTGTTATCAATGCTGCGCCAATCAGTATATGAGCAATATTTGCGCTAGCAAATGCAGTATTCTTGAATGCAGATATGGCAATTAGAGGTGAATCTATGAGGTTCCCTCTTACAATAAATAGGGCTGTTGAAATTACGAATGCGATTACGTATCCTCCCAGAATTAAATCTGGTGAACTAATCCTATCCAGGGCTAGAGTTAATGATGTTAATGTGATCGCAATTAATAAACCTCCTAGGTAGTCAACCCTAGTTTTTGATCCCTTGCTCGGTGCCAGCATTAGCCTGATCATTATTAAAACCACTAAGCCTAAAGGGATATTTAACCAAAAAACCCATGGCCAATCTAAGAATTTAGTTACTAGGCCGCCCCAGAGTGGGCCTAGTACACCACCAGCTTCAGCAGACGCTCCGATTAATCCGTATGCAGGACCTCTTTTACTAGATGGTAAAATGTCGCCGGCTATCGCAATTGATATAGGTATCATCGCACCTGCGCCAATTGACTGGAACACTCTGGCAGTTATTAGCCAGGATAATTCTGGTGCTAAAGCTACGGCAGCTGATCCTATTCCAAAAATAATCATTGAGGCCGCGAACAGTTTTCTGTGTCCCAACGAATCGGACAACCTTCCTATGAGTGGCATCGCCACCAAATATCCTAAGAGGTAGCCAGTAATGGTCCACGCGGCTTTATCTAGGTTTGTGGGTAGAATCCCAAAATCCACAATAATACTTGGCAGAACGGTTACGATGACTGTCTGGTCGTCTGCAGCTATGAAAACACCGACACAAACAGGTATTAGGGGTACATATGGTCGAATTCTACTCCCAATTAAATTCATATATCCCCAGTGTAATTAGTTATAAAGGAGGTTCGATTAGAATGGGCTTATCAAAATCAGAGAGTGTTATTATCCTAACAACATCATCTCTATCATTAGGAACTACTTTGCCTCTGATAGTAACCTTAAGTAGGTAAAAACTCTCGGAATCAATTACTAATTCTGTGGATACGGTTAGATTTTCGAGCGTCTGTCCTACAATTGGAACTAAAGCTTCTGTTGGCAGGACGCCAGATATGATGTAAATAGATTCCTGTTCAGGAAATTGTTCTTTAGGCACTGAAAAATCGGCTAGGTCTGTTCGAGATATTATTGTTCCAATACCCAGTTTCGGATCGAAGAAACCTAATGAACTAACCCCTGTTGGCCCATGTTCCCATTTACCTGTCAATGGATTTGTCATGAAGGCCGATTTACCCATAGTGATGAATTGAGTGTTTAATGCAATTCCGCCAAAAGATCCACGAAAACTAATGTCAAGGAGGTCCGGTTTAGACAAGTTTCCTTCAACTTCATTGATCATTAGGCCGGGAGTTAATTCTAAGAATCCTGTTTTATGATGAAGTTTGAAGTGCAGAGAGTCTATCTGTTCCATGGCTTGGCTGGTCTGGTCGAGTATTTCTCTTGGCGTCGTCACTGGAGTGGGTGAAGGTAGGGGTGGAGATTGCGATGAACAAGATATAGTAGCAGCCAGGAAAATTACTAACACTGATACAAACAATAACAAATTTGCAGTAAAAACAGATATTAATAGATTATGGATCCGCACAGTCTCTAGTGTATCCACATACTTTGCAACGCAACTTACAATGTAGGCTCAACATCTTTGATCCACATATATCGCAATACAGTAACGATACGTTAAAGGTATAAAATTCTAGGCAACACATATTATAAATCAGAGAAGCCCCGCCAGCTAAATAGTGGCAAGGGCTTCTCAAGTAAATCCACCTTTAATTTAGGTTAAACGCTTTTCTTAGAACGTCTTTCGGTTGTCACCAACAGGCCACCTGACAACATTAGGATTAAAGCAATGGCTAATCCTGCCTGAGCCAGTAGCGGGATTGTGCTGTCTCCCGTGGAGGGAAGAGCTGGCGTGACGACAGGGTCCGGCGTAGTAGTAACAACTGCGCCACCTACCAGAATGTAAGTCCCTATCAACTGCGCTTCTCTATATGCCTGTCTGGCACCTGCTTCTCCGCTGCCCGAGATAGTGCCATCCAGATTTGTATCCAACCCGTTTAGTGCATTATCTACTAGTCCAGCGACTCTGCCGAGGTTCAGCCTGGCTTCAGACTCTGTTCCCCCAATCACATCTGCAGCTGCTTTACTTACAGCTAAATTCATAAGGTCAATAGAGCTTTGTGCATTCTCCTGAGCAGTGGCTCCATGAGCACTTTGGGCTGTGGAGGCAGCAGTAATCACTTCATTTGCATGGGGTATTGCCCCTACTCCGTCTCCAACCGACTCTATAGTTCCATCAGCATCGTGATCAGCGTAGTTGGATCCATTAGGACCTTCAATAGCGTTGACTACGCGCTCTATGCTGTCATTGATTTCAGAAACTGTAGCAGTGGTCGATTGGCTTGCTGCAGAGGACGCTTCAGCGTGAGCGGCTTCTAGCTGATCTACCAGCCTAGTGGCGGCGCCTATTCCTGAATCAGCAGGCCAGTCGGCTACCAAGGCTCTTGCCGATGACAAGTCAGTAGACCCTATTTGCGTCTGGAATGCGTAGGTGCCCGATGGTGCTGTATCAGTATCAGGAACCGGTTCTATAGAAATCCAGACTTGGCTATAGCTCCTAACCAGATTCTCCCCTGAAGGGGAAGTGAAAGTGTGATTGACATTACCTTCGTCATCAACGTCCATCACCCCGGTGCTGAGAGCCGTAGCTCCATCATCCGATATAAGCCAACTTTCGTAGGCTGTTCCTTCCTCTGGGATGGTAACGCCTGTCATTTCGTATGTGACGGCGTCGCTGAAGAATGCATCATCAGATATGGTCGCGGTGCCGACACCTGTGACGTCCTGTGCCAGGACTACGCTAGCAGGTACGGCCATAAGCAGAACAAATGCTGCTAGGACCATCAGTTTTAACTTGGCCATAATCTCGTTCTCCCTCTTAGTACTGTAGGCAAAGGGGTTATATTATTTATTGTCAATACATTACCACAAGCAGAGCATTACGCAAAGGCTCTACAGGTGTAACTTAGCACAAAATTCCAAAAATCGCTTCCCGTAATCCCGTCTAGGTTACCTGTGGAGTCAACCCTTGACCTATCGCAGACACAACAAGTATATCAGATAGTAGCTCATGAACACGCCAATAGAAATTTATTCCCAGTTCTTGGCTGGTGGCAGTGGGTCGTCCACATAGATGTTTTCGATAATTGAAGCAACGATGTTTACGTTATCTTGTGTTTTAGACACGGTGCCTATAATTTTCAATACTGGTTGAGACAAAACATTTCGATATCGATTGAATACTTTAGGTAATACAATTATGGAAATGTGGCCGTATTCATCTTCTAGTGTGAGGAATATTTTGTGGCTGCGAGGGTGTTGTCTCCGTATAACGAGACCTGCAACTGTAACTTTAGAGTGGTTAGGCACTTTAGGGATTTCGGCACTTGTTAGAATTTTGGCAGACATATTTGGTCTGAGAATTTCCATTAAATGCCCCTGTGGATATAGGTTGGTAGTGTCATATTCACCAGCCATTTTTTCCCAGTCGCTCATATTGGGCAAGGTGACCCTGTCTTGTTCTATTGAAAGAGGTAACGATAACTGAATAGATGCCGGTCTGTAGATTAACCCTATCTCCCATAGTGCAGACCGACGGTTCGGTGTGAATGTATCGAAAGCACCAGCTCGCGCGAGGTTTTTCAGGGCCAGATAATTGAGGTTGAGCCTGTTGACTGTATCCGTAATGCTCAGGAATGGACCTTCGCTATCTCTGTTTCTCACGATATGACCTGCGTTGGTGTTGCTTATGCCCTTCGTCATAGATAGTCCTAATAAGAATGAATTATTGTCCTTTGGGGCACATTCCACCAGGCTCTTGTTGATATCGATGTTTAAGGGGTATATCCCGTGTCGTTTGGCATCTTCTTTCAAAGTTTCTAGGTTGTAGAACCCCATGGGTTGCTGGTTAAAGATTGCAATAAAAAACTCTAGAGGGTAGTAATGTTTAATCCAGGACATCTGATAAGCAGTTATGCCGAAGGCGTATGCGTGCGACTCCGGGAACATGTATTGCCCAGAAAATTTATTGAATATTTTCAGAGCTGTGCTTTCCGAGACCCCTCTTTTGATTGCTCCTGTTTTAAATTGACTCCAATATTTTTTAATAAGAGATTCCCCGTTTTTTCTGCCAAAGGCTCTGCGAAGGTGGTCAGCTTCTCTAGGTTGGAAGCCAGCAACATTCATTGCCAATTCATTGACCTGGTCTTGGTACAAGATAACACCGTGGGTGCGTTCTAGTGCGGGTTTTTCCAAAGGGTGGTCATATTCCCATTTGTCGGCATTCACATATCTGCTAATGAATTGGCTAACTCCGTTGACATTTCCTACGCCTGGTCTGACACAGGCTACTTCGTATGCCATCTCGCGCAGATTTTTAGGCTTGAGCCTTGTTACGGTTTGCATCTGTGCAGCGGATTCAATTTGGAATACTCCGATAGTGTCGGCTTTATGAATTGACTTGTAAACTTCTTGGTCATCAAAATTTATGCGAGATATGTCGATTGATTTACCAGTACGGTTCTCTATGAGTTGTAGAGATTCGTGTAGCTGAGATAGAGTGCCTAATGCCAAGAAGTCTATTTTTACGAACCCTGCATCAGCAATACTGTCTTTGTCCCAGTGGCATATGTATCTCTCTCCCTCTGTGCTTGGCTGGACAGGAACCATATTTGTCAGAGGAGATGAGCTAATAATCATGCCGCCAGGATGCTGGGAGAGATATTTTGGTGCCCCATGAAGATCGGAGGTCAATTTCATGAATATCTGCCAATACGGATGGTTGATCTTCTCCCGGAAGCTTGGCAATCTAGCCATTTCAGATTCTATGTCTTTAGAATGGCGAGTATCTATTTGCCGAGACAGGTTATGTAGATCTTTGGAAGGAATTCCTAATATCTTGCCTATATCTTTGATACAGCCCTTCATTTTGTAGGTGGCTATAGAACCTGTGATGACGGCATGATCCCAACCATATTTATCGTGGATTCTCCGAATCAGTTCCTCTCGTATGTTGCGTGGAAAGTCTAGGTCAATGTCAGGGAGGCTAGACATGTCATTGTTGAGGAATCGGCCTAGAGAAAGGTTGTAGGCTAAAGGGTCTATATGGGAGAGACCGATTAAGTAAGCTACTAGTGAGGCCACGGAGGAGCCTCTGCCTCTACCAGGAGGCCTTTCTTCCAAGGGTGTTTCGGAACTACTAATGCCCAGATCAATCATTGCTTGGCGGGCTAGTTGGATTATCTCATAATAAATCAAGAAGAAGCCGGAAAGATTATATAGCTGTAGAAGGTGAAATTCTTCCTCTAGGCGTGTCAGTACTTGCGCATTTATTGAGCCATATTTACGAACGGCTGCTTGATAGCAGATCTTTTTCAGGTACGAGAGAGGGGTGTGGTTTTTAGAGACAGGGTAGTTTGGAAGCTCGTACCCAAGATCTTCTTTGAGATTGAATGTGCATTGTTCTGCTATTTTGATGGTATTTGATAGTGCCTCTGGAAGTTCTGAGAATAGGCTAGCAATTTCTGCTACTGGCTTGAGGTAGAAATTATTGTTGGCCCGCCGTTCTAGATGACTCTCTTCAAGGGTTAGGTTATGCCTGATTGCAACAAGGGCATCTTGCAGTTGGTGACGTTCAGGTATGTGGTAGTGGACGTTGTTTGTAGCAACACAATTTAGTCCGTATTTTTTAGCCAATTTAACAAGAAATTTATTGCGGTATACGTCTCCGTAGATCATGTTTTGCTGTAGTTCAACAAACACATTGTTTGTGCCAAACCATTCCAAATATTTTGCTATTTCCTTTTCTGCTGCCTTGTCTCTTCGCTCTGTAGCCAGAGCGGGTATTTTTCCTCTAGCACATCCAGTTAAAAGAGTAATGCCCTCAGTGTGGTTCTTTAGGAAATCAGGGTCTACCTTAGGGTTTGTGGAGTTTTTGTGAAATCGAGAATGAGTGATTAAATTGCAAAGGTTGGAGTACCCTTTCCGAGTTCTGGATAAAAGGGTTAAATGGGATCCGTCTTCTAGGGTAATCTCGGCGCCTGTTATTGGCTGTATCCCGATGTCGTTTGCCATGCGGGAGAATTCCATAGCGCCGCAGAGGTTGTCATGGTCCGTTAAGGCCAGTGCGGGGTATCCGAGATCCATAGCACGCACGAGGAGCTCTTCAACGGAAGATGCACCTTCTTGAAACGAATAATTGCTGTGGCAATGAAGTTCGGCATACATGATTGAGGTATATATGAGCTGTGGTTATTTAGGCTATTTGCTTGAACCAAAGCCCAGTAATCAAGTCAATGAAGATCGTTATACGGGAGCCATTTTCTAATATAACTCTGTGGTATCGCCTCTTGATTGGATTTGGTTTCCACCATTCATCTATTATTTCCCACGTTTCCTCTAGTGACGACACATTTAATTTGTGTTGGCCTAAAGTTATAGATATGGGTGATAAAGTTTTAGATTCATATACATTTATGGGTATGGGCTGATTCAAGGGGAGAATTGGATTAAGGCTTTTCTTTTTTCGGGTATTCTTGACCATGGGTTTACCTCTATTATTTTGTATACGGGTGGTTTTTGGCAGAGGCGAACCTCTAGCTGTTTCATCATTTCGGCAAGATGTTCGTTTCTCTTCACGTCAGCAAAAAATCCTGTCTGTTTACCGAATTCACCTACAATGTCAGAAACAGTAAGATTCACATCTTCAAATGGTCCGGGGATAGTTGAATTAGTGAATATAGATTTTACCGAGGCCATTGCATTTTTCACGGTATTCACGGGGGTCTTAAACACAAATTTCTTTGACCAAGTGGCACGGTTTAATGTGCTGGATTTTATTGATGCAGATCGTATATATCGCCCTTTAATAGTAGGGTTGTTTAGTACTTTTCCAAAAAGAATTTCTATAGCCGAACAAATTGTATGCGTTGTTGTGGCTGGTACTGGGAAGGACAAGTATTCGCTAACACACAAGCTTTGTTTAATGGGAGTTATAATGTTGGTATCGGCACTATTAGATACTTCCCAAGCAGTTTTGCCTTCTTGTCCGAACTGTGCCTGAAGGGCACTGATTCCGAGTGAAGACACTTGTCCGATAGTGTATATCCCAAAGTTGCGTAGGCTGAATTTGACATTTTGTGATACAGGTAAAAGGCCCACAGGCAATTTTTGAATAAATGATGTGGCGTCTCCAGAGAATGTAACGGTTTGGCCAGGCTTGCTCTGTGTTGCAGCCAAATATGCAGAAAATTTAGTTTTGGCTAGGCCGATACGAGGATTGAATTCATTTGGTATGCTGTCCAAAATATTTTCTCTGGTCCTGTCGCCTTGGTTTGAATCAGGTTTTACGCCGGACATATCTATGTATATGCGGCCTAAGTAGCTCTTTTCGATCATTGGACTTATCCTCAGCATCGATTCGGCAATTTCGTCAAAACGCCTTTCATAGTGTTCAATATCTGCTTCAATAAGTACGGTTTGTATAGGGCAATTAGGAAGGGCTTCTCGCAAGGGCATTCCTTCGAATACTTTTTTAAGCTCAGGCGTTGCGTCCATCACAATACCTGAACCAGCGGCGCGAGCAACTATAATGACGGGCTTGTCTTTCAGCCCAGGCTTTCTGAGAAGTTCAGATTTCGCGGGCAGGTGTGTGATTAAGACACACGCAAAGGACATTGCTATACTCCCTAATAGGTTCTTATTAATAATACGAACAAACATTCTATTATTCAAGTAGTCTGGGTTTGTTGGAATAATTCCAGTGGTTGCAGCGAAGTCTAGATTTGACACTTCAGTAGTTAAGATGTTGCTATGGATAGATGATCGTAGGCTAAGGTGGCCATTGGTAGAATTTCAGAGTAGCTTGACGCGTAGGTAATGCTAGGTTGTATGATGCACTTAAAATAGTTAGGTTTTCAGGATGACTTGGCGTGTGATAGGAATTAACATTTGGGGGTAAGAAATTGAAATCAGCAGTTGTTTATGAATTTGGCAAACCTGTTCAGATAAAGGATCTTGTGCAGGATTCTCCAAAGGCAGGAGAAGTCAAAATTAGAATGGGGGCAGCTGGAGTATGTGCTAGTGATTATCATGTTATGCACGGTAATGCTGTGTTGCCGTTGCCCGTGGCCCTTGGGCATGAGGGAGCCGGAACCGTTATCGAGGTAGGGGAAGGTGTGAGGGGTCTTAATCCAGGTGATAGATGTATCCTGTCTTTCGTTTCAAATTGTGGCCACTGTCGTACTTGTCGGACAGGCCTACCAAATATTTGCGAGACGAATATTGAAACAGGTGTCATGCAATTTGATGGCACCGCTCGTTTACACGACGGAGATTTGGATATAGGTCAAATGGCAAAGATTGGTGTTTTTTCTGAGACTATAGTGGCTCCACAACAGGCCTGTCACCTTATTCCAGATGAAGTTCCATTCCCTGTGGCGGCGCTCATAGGATGTTGTGTGACAACTGGTGTAGGGGCTGTTATTAATAATCCCGCTGCTAAGCCAGGTATAAGCGTGGCTGTATTTGGGTGTGGCGGAGTAGGGTTGAATGTTATTCAAGGTGCTGTATTGATGGGGGCCAGGCGTATCATCGCAGTAGACATACATAACCATAAGCTGGAATTCGCTTATAAATTTGGTGCAACTGATGTTATCAATTCCAGGGAAACAGATCCGGTAGAGGTGATCAAATCCCTGACAGGTGATGGCGTTGATATGGCTATTGACAGCTTTGGGTCTACTAAGATAGTGGCTGATGGGGTGAAGTCGCTACGCAGAGGAGGTACGGCTGTGATGGTTGGCCTAGTGCCGGTAGGTGATACTGCGTCAGTGGATGTAGTTGATATGATTCGTGGACAGAAGACTTTAGTGGGAAGTTATTACGGATCTTCTAGTCCGCACGAAACATTCAAAAAGCTTGTGGATTACTACTTGCGTGGACGTATAGACATTGAAGGATTGATTACAAGGACATATAGCTTAGATCAAATCAATGAGGGATTCAGTGCGATAGAAAATGGCGAGGATGGTCGCGGCGTGATTGTTTTTCCTTAGAAACAGGTGGTAATTCGATAGCACGCCTGAGTTGGGATTTGATCCTCACAATATACGATATAACAAATGCCTAATACATAGTAAGGAGGAGTGTTTTGAGGGCAGCTGTAATGTATGAACCGAATAGGCCCTTAGAAATTCAAGATCTACACCAGGAATCCCCACGTCAAGGTGAGGTTAGGATTTCAATGGAAGCCGCAGGCATCTGCGCAAGTGACCATCATGCAACAACTGGACGGATGAAAATGCCACTACCTGTGGTACTAGGGCATGAAGGTTCAGGCACTGTGGTAGAAGTAGGTCCGGGTGTATCGAGAGTAAAGCTTGGTGATAGATGTATATTATCATTTATGTCACTTTGTGGTTATTGTAGGCAATGTCGATCTGGCACAGGGTTATGCGAAACTCATGCGCTAACTCGTAACATGCTGTTTGACGGGACAGTGAGGTTACACAGGGAGGATATTGAGATACAGCAAATGGGTAAGATAGGAGTATTTGCAGAATCTGTAGTTGTTCCACAGGAGGCGTGTTATCCGTTTAAGGATGAATTGTCACCTCAGGCCGCAGCACTAATTGGATGTTGTGTAACCACTGGTGCCGGGGCAGTTATTAACAGTTCTGTGGCAAGTGCGGGTATGACTGTAGCAGTCTTTGGTTGCGGAGGTGTTGGGCTCAGCGTTATACAGGGTGCGAGGTTGATGAACGCGAGTCGTATAATAGCAGTTGACGTATATTCACATAAGTTAGAGTTTAGTTATAAATTTGGTGCCACAGATGTGGTTAATTCTAGGGAAACGGACCCAGTCGAAGCTATAGTTGAGCTTACAGGGGGTGGTGTGGATATGGCCTTCGACAGTTTTGGAGGATCAATTACAACGGCAGCTGCATTCAACTCTGTACGTAAGGGAGGCACTGCTGTCGTAATTGGATTATCCAACCCGGGAGAGTCACCTCCGATAGATTTATATCAAATGGCAGTTAGTCAAAAGTCGTTGGTTGGAAGCTTTTACGGATCCGCGAATCCTCATGAGACATTCAGTAAACTGGCCAGATTTTGTTCCAGAGACGTTCTTGACGTAGATAGCTTAATTACTCGCACGTATTCACTCGATGAGGTAAATGATGGACTCGAGGCATTAGAGCGAGGGGAGGATGGTCGTGGTGTCATACTGTTCTAATAATCTTTAGCTTAGAAAAGATTTGGCTGGTCCTTACTCCGATCGTTTTCAGGATAATCAATACCTAAATGATCGTAGGCTTGTCGCGTTGCTACTCGTCCCCTGCTAGTTCTGTCAAGGAATCCAATTTGTAAAAGAAATGGCTCGTAGACATCCGTTATAGTATCAGCATCTTCACTTATTGATGCGGCAAGTGTATTAAGTCCGACCGGTCCTCCCTGAAATTTCTCAATAATGGAACGTATTACTAAATGATCGGTGTCGTCGAGGCCCAAGTAGTCTACTTCAAGCTTTGTAAGAGCATCTTTTGCTATGTGTCCAGTAATCAGGTTGTCTGCTACTACTTGTGCATAGTCCCGAACACGCTTAAGAAGACGATTCCCAATTCTAGGAGTGCCTCTCGATCTAGCAGCGATCTCTCGTATACCGTCTTCGTCTGCTTCGATTTCTAGTATTCTTGCTGAACGACGAATGATTTCTCTCATAGACTCATTGTCGTAAAATTCTAATCTGTATGCTGAACCGAATCTGTCACGTAATGGTGAGCTAACCATCCCGTACCTTGTGGTAGCACCTATCAGCGTGAACGGCTGAATAGCTAAATTCATGCTTCTGGCTTTGAGCCCCTTATCAATTACCCAAGAAACGACAAAGTCTTCCATTGCAGAATAAAGCACCTCTTCGACGATTCTCGGAAGCCGATGGATCTCATCGATGAATAGAACATCTCCTTGTTGGAGACGTGTTAGGATAGAGACCATATCCGCAGGGCGCTCAATTGCAGGGCCTGAAGTGACCTTGATTGAAACGCCTCTTTCGGCTGCAATAATGTTTCCTAAAGTGGTTTTGCCTAGTCCTGGTGGGCCATGTAGGAGGATATGGTCGATCGATTCTTGTCTCTGTACTGCTGCAGCTATTGCAATTTCCAGATTAGTTTTTAATCGTGTTTGTCCTATGTAGTCTGACAAACGCTTGGGACGGAGACTATTGTCAATCGAATGATCTTCTTCTTGAGAAATACCAGATACAACCCGTTCGTTCACTACGCACCGCCAGACATTAGAACTTGTGTTCATTTTATGTATGGCCTTCATAGGTGTCAAGCAACGAAGAGGTAGAATGTATTCAGTATGTTTAAGGTCTAAATCGAAACATAACTGTGTGGCTGAGTTGTTTTTAGGTGGTTGTAGTAAGAAATGGTTAGGAACGGATGATTTAATATAATTGTTGATTTAGTGATAAGTAGACCTAGCTGAATTATCGGAGGAATTATGAATTCTGTAAGTCAGCATATAGATGATGATACCTTGGGGGACATAGGGGATGGCCTTGTGGTCAGGCGTGGCTCTGTGGCAGATACGGAAGCTTTAGCGGATTTTCAAGCTTCCGAGTGGAAGTATGGTTCACGTGGGGATGAGCCAGAATCTAAGGGAGAGCAAGGAAAAGATGATTCTATAAGTGTTTGGACACGTGACTTAATGAGTGGTAGTTTGAGCAACGTTTCTCCAAGTGATTTCACCATAGTTGAAGACACGAGGACAGGACAAATTGTGTCATCACTCAATTTGATATCCCAAATTTGGTCCTACGATGGGATACACTTTCCGGTGGGGCGAATCGAATTAGTGGCAACTCACCCAGATTACCGACGTAGGGGATTGGTGCGTTCTCAGATTAACATAGTTCAGGAATGGAGTGCAGAGAGAGGGGAGTTATTACTAGGAATTACGGGAATACCTTGGTTCTATAGGCAGTTTGGATATGAAATGGCTTTGGAACAAAACGGGAGTAAGTTTGGTGAATCTGCTGATATTCAGACAGAAACGCAGGGATATAAATTTCGCCCGGCAGTAGAGGCTGATTTGGATAACCTGACAAAAATATATAAATCTGCAATGGAGAGGTATTTGGTATCTAGTGTACGAGATAAATATTTGTGGAAATATGAGCTTGTAGGTCGTAGCAAAGGATCTGCTCATCGACATGAGATACTTATAATTGAACGGACAGACGGTGATTCTGCAGGATATCTTATGCACCAAAAAGCTTCAGATGTGGACACAAAGTCTAGACGCGTGACAGGGTACGAATTGGTTGATGGTGTGTCTTGGCAGGATGTTACCCCGGCGGTGCTAGAGTATATGCAGCGCGATGTTGGGCATGATGGAGATACCAGAAGAATACAATTCTCCTTAGGTACGAGCCATCCTTCATACGATTTTTTGGATGATTCTCAGGGAAAACCTACTCGCCCCTATGCGTGGTATCTTCGAGTTCCAGATATGGCCTCATTCCTTAGGCATATAGGTTCAGTTTTAGAAAGCAGGATCGAAAAATCACACATGAACGGGTATACGGGAGATATTAAAATCAGCTTTGTGGGTGATGGAGTGAGGATACAATTTGAAATGGGTCAGCTGGTGGGTGTATGTCGATGGATTCCGGAACAATCAGACAGCAGGCTTGCCCCTAAGGTTCGTGATGCTATGTATCCAGGTTTAACTTTTCTGCAGGTATTATTTGGATTCAGGTCTGTTGACGAAATCGAGTACGCTTTCCCGGATTGCATCCTAACTTCTGACCAAACACGACAGATATTGGATGTCATGTTTCCCAAAAATGCTTCTTGGATGTGGGGTTTGGAGTAGAATAGAAGACTGGCACTTTGTTTTCAGGAGAATCATTCTTAATCATCAATTATAATTGGCTTCCAAAAAATTAAGATAGGAATGGGTGTGCCTTTGGCAGGTATGCATAATAGAAATCGTGATGATCTGAATCGGAGTCAAGATAAGAAATCTTATGAAACATCCTCCGGGATAGAGATAGAGCGGGTTTATGGACCGGACAAGACCGAAAAATTCGACTATGAGAGTAAATTAGGAATACCTGGCGAATACCCTTACACAAGGGGTGTTCAGTCTGACATGTATCGTGGGCGCTTGTGGACTATGAGGCAGTACTCTGGGTTTGCATCACCGGAGGAATCTAATCAGCGTTACCGATATCTACTTGAGCAAGGCCAGACGGGCCTCAGTGTTGCCTTCGATTTGCCTACTCAGACCGGGTATGATTCTGATCATCCCCTCGCATTGGGTGAGGTGGGTAGAGCCGGAGTGCCTATATCCAGCCTCGCTGATATGGAAATTCTGTTTGATGGTATCCCTCTGGACAAAGTAAGTACTTCGATGACCATTAATTCTACGGCCTCGATACTGTTGGCACTTTACTTATCTGTAGCGAAAAAGCAAGGACTCGATATTTCAGTCCTGAAGGGCACGATTCAAAACGACATTTTGAAGGAATATATAGCGAGGGGAACATATATTTACCCTCCTGAGCCTTCGATGAGACTTGTGACTGATATTTTTAAATATTGCAAGGTAAATGTTCCACTCTGGAACACGATCAGTATAAGTGGGTACCATATGAGAGAAGCTGGGGCTACGGCGGCTCAAGAATTAGCCTTCACATTTTCTAATGCTATTGCATACGTTAAGGCGGCATTAGAGTCTGGTTTGAATGTCGACGATTTTGCTTCAAGGCTGTCATTTTTCTTTGTTGCTCAGAGTGATGTTATGGAGGAAATAGCTAAGTTTAGGGCAGCACGTAGGATGTGGGCTAAAATCATGAAGAAAAGGTTTGGTGCAAAGAAATCCAAGTCACTAAAACTTCGGTTTCACACGCAGACTGCGGGAGTGACTTTGACTGCTCAGCAGCCAGAAAACAACGTAGTCAGAACTACTCTTCAAGCATTGGCAGCAGTTCTCGGGGGCACTCAGTCTCTACATGTAAATTCTAAAGATGAAGCATTGGCTTTACCTACAGAAGAGGCAGCTCAGCTCTCACTGAGAACTCAGCAAATACTGGCACATGAAAGTGGTATCCCTGACACGGTTGACCCACTGGGGGGGTCTTTCTACATAGAGAGCTTAACTGATCAGCTTGAATTGGCAGCTTTTGATTACGTTGATCAGATTGATGAGATAGGGGGAGCGGTTGAGGCATTAAGGCAAGGATTCCAGATGAAAGAGATACACGAGAGCGCATTTAGAATGCAGGCTGATATAGAAAGCCAAGACAAAACAGTTGTAGGTGTTAATAAATACATATCTAACACTCCTCCAATAGAAAAGCTTCAATCCATTGACTCGAGTCAGGTTAATATGCAGGTTGAACGACTGAAGGAGATGCGCATAAATAGGGACAACCCGGCAGTTTCATCCGCACTTGAAAGATTAAGAGGGGTGGTTTGTCGTGGAGAAAATACCATGCCGGCTATCCTCGAATGCGTTGAAGTTTATGCTACCGTAGGAGAAATTTCTCAAGTATTTAGAGATCTATTTGGAGAACAAAAAGAGATATAGAACATTTGGTGTTGTATACAATAGTCTAATTATCCTTCCGATATAGATATTCGTTATTATTTTAGGTAAATGAAAGGTTCCTAAGTGGGCGGAATGATGCTTACAGATGAAGAAATACTTTTGAGGACAACGGTTCGAGAT
>CEVA01043894.1_pt1 | contig 31514 bp, 33 predicted proteins | sample 361521 | NCBI WGS metagenome assembly CEVA01 (sample SAMEA2622823, study PRJEB7988) | marine metagenome | isolation source: saline water (ENVO:00002010), including | reverse complement strand
TAGACATATTCAACTTTTTGTTAGTTAGGGAGAACTAAACACTTTCATTTTTCACCATTGTGAAATTTATCTAATCCATTTTTTATTCAATTAAGGTATAATTTTATCGGTTTTACACAACATTGTGCAGATGTATCTGCGGGAGGATGGATTAGATGGAATTGTCGATTGAAACATTTAAGACGCATGTTTCTACTTTATTGATTGAAACTAATACTATGCCTGAGTTCGTGAATATTACTCAGGAAGTCGTGGAAGCTGTTGAGGAATCGGGAATTCAGAATGGTACTGTTACCGTATTTTCTAGACACACTACAGCAGGTATTACAATTCAAGAAGATGAACCGCTTCTTCTGAATGATATGTCGAGTATGCTTGACAGATTGGTTCCGCGAACAATCCGATATGGTCACAACGATTTCAGCATTCGGACTGTTCACATGGAGGAGGATGAATGTCCTAATGGCCATTCTCATTGTCAGCATCTTATAGTTGGCAACAGTGAGACTATTCCAATTATTGGTGCCAAGTTAGCCTTGGGAAAATGGCAGAATATTTTTTTGGTTGAGTTAGACGAAGCAAAAATCATACCCCGCGAAGTCTTACTGCAATCAATGGGGATTTAGCATTAAATATGTCGCTCCACCCTTTTGAACAAACAGGAGTGACATTGGATCAGGCTTATGACCTCTGCGAAAAGTTAACCAATACTCATTACGAGAATTTTTCTATAGCTTCCTGGTTTCTTCCGAGGGCAAAACGCCGGTACCTATATTCAATATACGCATTTTGCAGGCATGTGGATGATATAGGTGACGTCTATAAAGGCGACAGGTTAATAGAGCTTGATATATGGCAAAATGATTTTTTGAAATGCTATGGTGGAGAACCGACTCATCCATACTTAATTGCACTTCAAGATACTATAAGTAAGTTTGGTATTCCTGAGGATCCTTTCCTGAAACTTATAGAAGCCAACAGGATGGACCAAAAGGAAAATAGATATGTTAGCTATGCTGATTTAGAAGACTATTGCCTGCATTCTGCGGAGCCTGTAGGGCAACTTGTGTTGTATGTTTTTGGCTATCAAGATCACGAGCGACAGGCACTTTCAGATTACACTTGTAGAGCTTTGCAACTGACTAATTTTTGGCAAGATGTGAGCAGGGATCTATCCAATGGAAGGATATATATACCCCTCGAAGACATGAAGCAATTTGGATATTCAGAGAAAGATCTGAAAGATCGTATAGCGGATCGTAGATTTCGTGATTTGATGCGTTTTCAGGTTGGCCGGGCACGTCACCTTTTCAGAATGGGTACACCCTTAGTTGATATGGTTCACGATGATTTTAAACTCGATTTAATCTTGTTCACTAGAGGAGGATTAAAGATATTAGATGCGATTGAGGATTTGGACTATGATGTTCTCAATAATAGGCCAGTAATTTCTACATTTAAGAAGGTTAGTCTTATGTTGGGAACATTTATAAAACTTAGAATACTTGGAAGATTCGTATAATTTGATTTGATGGTTAAATCTATATCTCTAAGGACTAGAATTGTTTAAGGAACTTGATTGGGCTTATTCGGAGTGTAGCAGGATTACGAAGTCCAGGGCACGTAACTTTTACTATGCATTTCTGACCTTGCCAGTTGATCAACGAAAGGCTATTTATACTGCTTATGCGTTTTGTAGGTTGTGTGATGATATAGCTGATGGAAACGAATCTCTCAGTGAAAAGCGATTTCAGTTAAATTCAGTACGTGAAAAGCTTCGAGACATGGAACACGTTGACACAGATTCTTTCATATTTAAGGCTTTGAATGATACACGTATAAAATTTGGTATACCAGTGCACTATTTTGAGACAATTATTGATGGGGTTGAATCAGATCTTGTGCCGAATCGTTACAATACTTTTGATGACCTCAGGAGTTACTGTTACAAAGTAGCATCTGTTGTAGGTCTTATAAGTATAGAAATATTTGGATACGATGATGCGTCTGCTAAAGCGTATGCAATTGATTTGGGAATTGCTATGCAGCTCACAAACATTTTGCGTGATATACGAGAAGACTCGCAGCTGGGACGTATATACATTCCTGCGGAAGAGATAGAAATGTTCAATTATTCTGAATCACAATTGACTGGTAGAGTTATTAATGACTCTTTCCGAGATTTGATGGCATATCAGGTTGATAGAGCAAGAATGCATTTTGTTTCCTCAAGGCCTTTGATAGATTTGCTACCTCCTCGATCCAGAGCATGCCCAATGGTTTTGGCGGGAGTTTATGCTAGATTATTGGTTAGAATGGAGTCTGTTGGATATGATGTTTTTAGTAATCGAATAAGTCTCGGTACTACTGAGAAATTCTTTTTGATGGTAAAACTATGGTTTGCGAGTCTAATCCCGATAGAAAAAATACAAGGATAGTGATCTTGGGCGGCGGACTAGCGGGTATGTCTGCTGCGTTATCACTTTTGGAAAAAGGTTTCGATGTAACTCTTGTTGAAAGACGACCATTTTTGGGAGGACGAGTATTTTCTTTCCAAGACCCCGAGACTGGTTTAGAGGTTGATAATGGGCAACACGTATTTTTGGGATGCTGTAGCTATTACATCAGGTATCTTAAATTAATAGGATCCTATGTCAATACACATATACAAGAAGGCATGAATATAGAGGTTGTTTCTGAATCTAAAAAGGGAGCACTCCGTAGTAGGCCTTTTTGGGGAAGGTTACATTTATTACCTGCATTTATTAGGTATCCACACTTATCATTCACGGAAAAATTACTTGCTGCTTATTGCTTACTTAAAATCAGGTTTACTAATCGCAGTAAACAGCTAAGTCTGGATAACGAGTCTGCATATGATTGGTTTAGAAAAAATATGCAGTCTGAACGAATTATTAAAAACTTATGGAATGTCATCATCTTGCCGGCGCTTAATGACGGCGTTCGAAATGTTAGCGCGGATATGGCATTAATGGTTCTGCAAGACGGGATTCTAGGTACTCCAGCTGCATCGTCAGTGGGCTATTCAAAAGTAGGTTTAACTACTTTGAATGGTGATCCGGCAGGTGCTCTAATTGAGGCGAATGGAGGAAAGATGAGGTTAGGTGTGGGGGTGAGGAATTTCAATATGTGTAACGATCTTGTGAAAAGTGTAGTTTTAAGCGATGGTACTACTATTCAGGCTGATACTTATATAAGTGCACTCCCTCATCGTGTTTTAAGTAAACTTATTTCTGTAGTTCCAAATATGGAGGAGATAGTTTCTAATCTGGAAACTTTGGAAGAATCTCCAATCATCGGGATTCATTTATGGTATGACAGACAGATTATGGATGAGGATTTCTTGGCGTTCATAGATAGTCCAATCCAGTTCGTTTTCAACAAGAATAGTAACCAAGACACAACTGGATCATCTAATCAGTATATATGTATTTCTCTCAGCGGTGCCTGGGAATACATTGACGTTCCCAAGGATGACCTAATTGAAAGATTCACTCGTGAAATGACTCGTCTTTTCCCTAGGGCGATGGAAGCTGTTGTTGTAAGGGCTTTGGTAGTTAAGGAACGAAGTGCAACTATCAGATGTATTCCGGGACACTATAAATTACGACCAGGTCAAGTGACACCGGTACCAAATTTATTTTTGGCTGGGGATTGGACTGATACAGGCTGGCCTGCGACGATGGAGGGCGCGGTTCGTAGCGGCATTTTGGCAGCTGATCAAGTCATCAGTATCACGTGATGCACAATAAATTTGTACTAACGCAGATCATTTCCTGGTAAATTTGCTATTCTAGATCCATCTCTGTCCATAACATATATTGTACTTATTCCATTTTTAGTTGAGTGGAACGCTATTTTCTGGTGTTTATAAGACCATGAGAGTGAATTTTTTTCTTCGCTTGAAAAAGTCAATCTTTTTTCTATAGATTTATCGGTGTGTATTGAGTAGATTTCTCTGTGACCATTACGGTCTGATAAGAAGAATATCTGCGATCCATCAGATGGCCAGACAGGGAATATGTCACCTGCTGCATTGCTGGTTAAGCGAATAGGGGAAGATCCGTCACGATTCATGATATATATTTCCCAATTCCCGTCCCTTCCTGAAGCGAAAGTAATTCGTGATCCATCTGGTGACCAGGATGGGAAAATATCTGTCATGTCGTTATTGGTTAACCTTTTCAATTTCCCCAAATACATATCTAGGACGTAAATCTCCCAATTGTTACCACCTTGATACAAGTGTAATAGGATTTCTTTACCATCCGGTGACCATGAATAAACTAACTTTGGGATCGAAATTAGCGTTGAAGATGGTTCCGTGGTTCCATTCACAACTGCTGTTAATCCCTTCGTTTTACGAGATAAGTCTGTTCCATCAGATTTCATCACATATAATTCTTCCGTACCATCTCTATCAGATATAAAACTAATTTTTTTACCATCCGGTGACCACATCGGCATATAGTCCCACGCTAAGGTGTTAGTAAGTCTAGATAACTTCAGGTTATCTATTTCTAGTACGTAAATTTCGTGGTTCCTATCTCGGTTGGATGTGAAAACAATACTGTCACCATAAGGAGACCAAGAAGGGTATGTATCAGAACCCTTGTTGCTCGTTAATCGTGTAAGTTTCCCATCCGAGTATCTAACTGAGTATATTTCGTTATTCCCATCTCGGTTGGATGTAAATAAAATATAATCTCCATCCGGTGACCATAGGGGATCATAGTCTGATGTGAGTTTCTCAAGGCTAATGTCTGATGGTGGATTAGTCTGATCAGCGCATCCTGTTACAATTACAGTTGCTATCAATATAGTTATTAAAACTTTAGACATTTCTTACATACTTGTTTCTTTAATAATGAGTTGGTTGTAGATATAGTTTATTCAGGTGTGCTTTAGGATTTGATATCCAATGAGGGTTAATTTATACTTGATCTCTCGATTTTGTAATCTTTGAACGTATAATCACCCATAATACTCCGGTAGCAATAACGATGGCTGTAAATATTATGGACACCATTCCCAAATTTTCTGAGATAAATATTTCTATTGATTGTCCATAAATCATGATCATGAAGGCTATGAATATAAACCGAATTCCTCTCCCAATCAGTGACACTAATATGAATAATCGGAGTTGAACGCCTAACATGCCGGCAGTAATAGCAAATAACTTATAGGGTAGAGGTGTTATTGCCGCTATTAATGTTGCCCATACACCATATTTTTGCAGCATGTTTGCTACTCTAGTAATCTTTCTTTCAGAGAAGAGTCGGTATAGAACAGGACGACCAATTAGTTTACCTATCCAATAGCCAACTATTGCACCAAGGATGGAAGATATTGTGGTAATAACCGCTAGGTACATAGCTATACCAGAGTTAGTAAGACTCATAATTATCAATAGTGGGTCAGGAGGGATTGGAGAAAATATCGCATCAGAGAAAGAGGTTAGTGCGAGTAGTAGTACTGCCCAGTCACTTTCAGCAAATCCAATTACCCAATTTTTAAGATCATGCAAAGAATTTACTATCATTGGGTACACTTAAGAAGGATTTTGCACCTCGAGCGCGAGGTCAAAACTTTCATTTCCAATAGTAGCCGTTACCTTACTTTCAACATGGTCTTCTTCGTTACGTATATTTGAAGTCAGTAAGTCGCCTTCTTTGTTTTTTACTTCAATGAATTTTCCTTCGATTTTTATGCCGACTGGCGGTGACTTTTGATCTGATATGGCTCGAAGTGCAGCGTTCTGAATGCGGAGGAGATTATGGGCTTCTGGTAATGTTACACACTTGAACCCCAACGATTGGCCTGGAACTGTCTGTGCAAGACGTCCAAGATCAACACTTATAACAGTTGCAATTTTTGCATATCCCCCTGTTGTGCCTCTGTCAGATAGAAGTATAATTGGATTTCCATCACCTGGTACTTGAATTGTACCCGGTGGGTTGCCATCTGAAATCACGTCGGCCTTTTCACTATGTTTTATCCGTGGACCTTTAAGTTTGTAGCCCATTCTGTCCGACTGTTCCGAGATTGTATAACGAGAGCTGAGGAGAGTTGTGATAGCGTCGGAGTCAAAGCGATCCTGTTGTGGCCCAGGAATTATTCGTATAGTGTGACGTCCCCCATACACGGGACTTTTATAACCTGGAGGTAACTGTAGTCCTGTAAAGTCGTGATCTAGTGGCGCTGTAGATAATATATCTCCAGTTGATAAAGGTCTGCCGTTGAGTCCACCTATGGAAGTTTTTAGGTAGGTAGACCTGCTTCCCATTACTAAAGGAACCTCTATTCCACCTGAGATTGTTAGGTAACTCCGGAATCCGTCAACTCGTTTACCAAATTTAAGCTCATCACCTTTTTCAACTTTCACGGCTTTCCATCCAGATATAGATTTACCGTTTAAGGTGGGAGATATATCCGCACCGGTTATTGCTATGAAAGTGGGTGATAGAAACTTTAGGTGTGGCCCAACGAGTGTAATTTCTATACCTGCCAAGTGCTGCTTATTTCCTACTAGCAGGTTGGCCGAACGCATGGCGAATTCGTCCATGGCTCCAGATACTGGTACCCCGTAACGCTGATATCCGTATCGACCCAAGTCTTGAATTGTACTCAGCATTCCTGGCTGGATAACTTTTATGATATCAATATTCATCTAAAGATTTATCACCTGTGATTCTCTATATTTTCTCGAATTTTTTTGAAATCATTTTCATTGTCTATTGGCACGAATTTTACGCTATCTCCTATTGAAACTAGAGTAGGCGGGTTGAGGGTTGAGTTAAACAGATTTAGGGGAGTTTTCCCGATAACATGCCACCCTCCTGGACTTTCCACAGGATAAATCCCGGTTTGTCCTTCCGCTATTGCTACTGATCCTTCAGGGATCGCATTTCTTGGAGTTTTACGCCTTGGGATATGCAGTTTGCTATCTAAGGTCCCAAGGTAAGGAAATCCTGGAGTGAAACCGATCATATATGCTCTGTATAGTGTTTTGGAGTGAATGGATATAATTTCTTTTTCTGAAAATTGTGTGCATTCCTCTATAAAATTCATATCAGGTCCGTATTCGCCCCCGTATAAGACTGGGATTTCTAAAATTTTACCGGTTGATTCCTTCACTGTACCTTGATGGGAAGCTGCTTTTTCTATCATTCTTGATAGATCTGACATCGAGATTTTTAGCGGGTTATATAGGATAAGTACTGAGGCGTAGGCAGGTACGATATCCAAAATACTTTCGGAGCGTTGATTATCAAGATTCTTTACAAGAGATAGTACGCGTTGGCTTGTTTGAGGGTCGATGCTGTTACCTAAGTAAACAGTGACTGCTCGATCTCCGGAAGGAACAATTTCAATATCTGGTTGGGAATCGTTTGGAGGGGTTGTTGTCATGGAGTTATGCTCAATTAAACTATTAGACTCAAGGGAGTTACATTGATCCCTTCAGAGTCAAGTTCTTCTCTAATTGCCTTGACCATCTTAGCAGCCCCAGGAGTGTCTCCGTGAACACAGAGGCTGTCTGTTTGGATATCAATCTCTTCACCACCTATAGATCTTACTTTTTGTTCCGTGATCATTTCAATGCTTCTATAGACCACATCATCTATATTGTGAATAACCGATCCAGGTATAGATCTGGACACTAAGCTTCCGTCAGGGTTTACTGATCTGTCTGCGAATGTTTCTTTAGCTATTCTTACCCCTATTTGTTTAGCGATTTTAGCCCACTTAGACCCAGAGGGTACTATCAGAATCATGTCTGGATCTATATCTAAAATTGTCTGACATATCGAAGTCGCTAAATCCTTGTCGTGTACGGCTCGATTGTACATCGCTCCATGTGGTTTAACGTGCTGTAGTTTTTTAGATTTAGTAAATGCTTGAAGGGCACCAATTTGATACGTTAAGTCGTTTCTCACTTCATCCGGTGATACTGACATGTCTCTTCTTCCAAATCCTTCAATGTCAGGGTAGCTAGGATGTGCACCGATCCCTACTTGGTTCTGTTCAGCTAAGTCTACGGTTGCTCTCATCCATGACGGTCCTCCAGCATGGAATCCACAGGCTATATTTGCTGAAGATATATATTTCATAATTTCTTCATCCAGACCCATTTTGTACACACCAAAGCTTTCACCCACGTCAGAATTCAAATCCACTTTAATGTCCATTCAAATGATCCTTCCTGCGATTTGTTTGACCATATTATATGCCAGTACGTTGCGTACTGCTAAAAATCACCCAAATTATATTTAATGTCAATGAAATTAGTTAATCTAATAATTTTTAGAAAGTAACAATTTTAATGCAATGTATTTGTCTGGAGGGTTATTGCCTAGAGGGTTAGTGGTAATTTGTTGTACAATCTTTTGCATGCTCGTAATACATAGGATCGAGTATTGGGATAAGGAGATTTACTAATCGAAACAGGGCTAACACAAGATGGCATTAGGCTTACTATCGTTGGGATAAGTACGGCGTTTAGTTTACTTGTTTTCCTTACTATAATAATTTCTATTCTTGGCAGGGTAGTAGCATTTTCTTCATCAAAGAAATTCGGTCGAAGTGGTGATTCAGATGAGTCGCGTAACAAGGCCATAGCAGCGGTGGCTGTCGTCACTGCTTTGAAAGTGCAAAAAAAGTGAATGGTTTCAATCAAATTTGTTTTTGTGCTATCTCTAAGATCTTAATTTTAGTGTTGTGACTGAATGGATTTTACAAATTTACTTAATTCTTCAGGTTTAGCAAATCTCGAATGGCAGCAAGCGGTTCTTATCGCTGTAGGCCTCGCGTTTGTGTATCTGGCTGTCACAAGAGGTCGTGAGCCTTATGTGTTGTTGCCTATCGGACTTGGGGTAGTCATAACCAATTTGCCAGAAACGGGGCTGACTCAATTCGATGTTGGAGAAGGCGGACAACAAGAGTCAGGTATTTTTGGGATAATCCTACACTATGGATTGTCTCATTGGGATCTCTTGCCGCCACTCATATTTTTAGGTATAGGAGCGATGACAGATTTCGGGCCAGTAATAGCTAATCCTAAAACACTTTTACTTGGAGCAGCAGCGCAAGTAGGTATATTTGTTGCTTTTTGGGGCGCTCTGGCAACGGGATTATTCAATCTTGGAGAGGCTGCTTCTATAGGCATCATAGGTGGAGCTGATGGTCCTACTACTATTTTCCTGTCATCTGTCTTGGCTCCAGAAATATTGGGTATAACAGCCGTAGTTGCCTACACTTATATGGCTAGTGTTGTGTTTATTCAACCGCCCTTGATGAAGCTTCTTACTAGTGAGAGAGAACGAACTATAGTAATGAAGCCTCTTAGAGAAGTTTCACGGACTGAAAAAATGTTGTTCCCGATTATAGCTATGATTCTCATTATACTTGTCGTTCCTCAGTCAGCTCCGCTTATATCGATGTTCATGATGGGGAATCTGTTTAGGCAGAGTGGTGTAGTGCCGCGGTTAGCAGATGCTGCATCTAACGAGTTATTAAATCTAGCAACTATTTTTCTAATGCTCACGGTGGGCACCCAATTGACAGCAGCTCGAGTATTTGACATTAATACTATCGTCATACTCATATTGGGTGTTGTTGCCTTCTCGTGTGGAACGGTAGGGGGGTTGCTGTTCGCAAAATTTATGAACCTGTTTTTAAAGGAAAAAATAAACCCCTTAATTGGTTCTGCCGGGGTATCAGCTGTGCCAATGGCAGCTAGGATTTCACACCAGATTGGTCAAGAGGCAGATCCAAGTAACTACTTACTGTCACATGCGATGGGACCCAACGTTGCCGGGGTTATAGGTTCCGCTGTTGTCGCAGGTGTGTTCATATCGCTTGTTGAGGGAGTTGTTTAGTATGGGCGATAAGCTGCAGGTAAAAGTTGGCGAAAAATTGTATACAGTAGAAGTTATAGATTTAGACTCTAGCCCAGCAAAGGTGATCGTGGATGGGGAACTGGTAGAAGTTGATTTAGATTTAGGATCTGTCGGTGTTGAAAATACGTCTAGTGAAGTTTCAGTTCCTCCGATAACTGAATCTACTCCTGACATAGTTGATACACCAGGTTCCGATACAGGATCGAATTCAAGTGCTAAGGTATTTTCCACTCCAATGCCTGGCGTAATTGTATCCATCGCTGTGAAAGTCGGGGATTTGGTAGTTACAGGGGATGAAGTTTGTGTACTAGAGGCGATGAAGATGCAACAAACTTTACGTGCTGACTGGACCGGTAAAGTTACCGCTGTACATGTACAGGCTGGGAGCCAATTATTGGCAGGGGATCCGATAGCTGAGTTAGGATAATTTTAGTCCTCTAGTGCTCCATCGTAAGTAAACAATGAATTATTATGGAGGAATTCGATGTCTAGTTCGGCTTCAAGTATAGGCAATTTAGGTCAATCCATATGGTGTGACAGCATAAGTCGGGATATGATCCAGTCAGGTCATCTCAAGCGACTTATTGATTTTGGGGTTACAGGTTTGACTTCGAATCCAACAATTTTTGAGAAGGCTATTGGCCAAAGTGATGACTATGATAAATCTATATATGAACTTGTGAATCAAGGGAAGAGTGTAGACGAAATTTATGAGGCATTAGTTGTTGAAGATATCAGATCTGTAGCAGATTTGCTTCGTCCAGTTTATGATCAGACAGAAGGTGTTGATGGGTATGTATCTCTCGAGGTTAATCCACATTTTGCGCATGATACAGAAAACACTATCAGTGAAGCCAGGAGACTCTTCTTAACTTTGGATCGTCCGAATGTAATGATGAAAGTACCTGCTACGAATGAAGGAATGCCAGCTATTAGTCAATTAATCAGTGAAAATATTAACGTCAACGTGACATTGATATTTTCACTTAAAGCTTATTCAATTGTTCGCCAATCATACCTTTCTGGGCTAGAAGGTTTGGTGAAGTCTGGGGGAAATCCATCTACAGTAAGTTCAGTCGCCTCTTTTTTTGTGAGTCGTTTAGACACTGCTGTAGATACTCTGCTAAAGGGTTTGGGTGGAGATGAATTGAAACATCTGGGAGGTAGGGCTGCCGTAGCCAATGCAAAATTGGCATACAGGGATTTCGCCAAGGATTTTTATAGCGGTAAATTTCAGTTATTGAAAGAGAAGGGGTCGAAGGTCCAACGTCCGTTATGGGCGAGTACGAGTACGAAGAATCCTGAATACAGTGAATTACTCTACGTTGAGTCATTGATTGGCAGGGATACGGTTAATACTATGCCAGTCGACACTTTGGCTACTTTTATGGACAAAGGTGTTGTAGAGGATACATTGGTGAAAAGTGTTGATGAGTCAGAGGAATTAATCCATTCTTTATCTGAAGTAGGTATTAGCATTGATAGAGTTACCAATCAATTGCTTGATCAGGGTGTACAATCTTTCTCAGATTCTTTTGATAAACTTATGTCTATTCTAGCCTCCAAGATTCAGAAAGTTTTGAATTAGGGACACTATCCAGATTAACAAATTCAACATAATAAACATATTTGGGGTAGCATTATGAATAGGGCTGAGAAGGCCCTTGCAGATATAGACAATACTGATTTAATAAGACGTATTTGGTGTAAAGATCATACCGTATGGAGTCCTGATGACAGTGAGATTTCTAGTTCATTAGGATGGTTGGATGTCGATTCTCAAATAGATGGATTAGTTCAGTATCTTAAAAAACTCGAGAGTTTTATCCAGTCTTCCGATGTTAGGCATGTAGTTCTATTGGGCATGGGTGGTAGTAGTTTGGGACCAAGGGTACTGAGAGACTTGTTGGGTACAAACCTAGGGTGTACTGATCTCATAGTTTTAGATTCCATACTCCCAGGCGTTGTTAAGTCTGTGACAGACGTAATAGATGTTTCAAAGACAATATTTATTGTTTCTTCTAAGTCTGGTGCCACGGCAGAAACGAATGCTTTATACAAGTATTTTAGATCTATTGTTGTAGATATACTCGGTGAAAAATCGTTAGGGCAAAGATTCTTTGCAATAACTAATAAAGATACAGAACTTGAAACAATTAGTAGAAGGGATCTTTTCCGAGACATATTCTTAGCACCTTCAGATGTGGGTGGCAGATATTCTGTTTTGACCTATTTTGGAATGGTTCCTGCCACGTTTATCGGAGTCGATGTGGCTGTGTTTTTAGGTCGTGCAGCTGTTATGCAAAGATCTTGTGGACCTGAAATACCTCTTAGAGAAAATCCCGGTGCTGTCTTAGGCGCTCTACTAGGATCAATGGCGTTGGAAGGGCGTAACAAGTTAACTTTGGTTACATCTCGTTCACTTGATAGTTTTGGTATGTGGGTGGAACAGTTAATATCTGAAAGTACTTGTAAGGACGGAAAGGGAATAGTACCTATTACAGGAGAGCCTTTCGTATCTGTTGATTGTTACGGCACGGATCGAGTTTTTGTTTACATCCGTTACGATGATGATGAAAATGATGAAAATGATTCAAAAATGGCTAAAATCGAAACATCTGGACATCCGGTAATACGATTAAATTTGTCTGATGCCTATGATCTTGGGGCAGAGTTTTACAGGTGGCAATTTGCGACGTCTGTTATAGGAGCTTTATTAGGAATCAATCCGTTTTCTCAACCTGATGTCGAATTATCAAAAGATAGGGCTAATGTAGCGCTCATACATAATTTCAAATATGGCATGCCTATTGATTTCAAATCGTCCCAATCTTTTAAAATGATTTTGAACAAATCGAGGCCAAACGATTATTTCGCCATAATGGTTTTTTGTGAAGTTACAGATAAGATCAAGATTTTGGTTCAAAAGTTAAGACAGCGGTTATTAGAAAAATATGGTTTACCTACAACAGTTGGATACGCACCTAGATTTTTACACTCTACAGGCCAGATGCATAAAGGAGGTCCGAATTCGGGTTTATTCCTGCAGTTAATTGCGGATAGATCCGAAGATATAGCTATTCCAGATGAGCCTTATACATTTGGGACTTTAACCGATTCACAGGCGATAGGAGATTTGGGTGCACTTTCAGATCTCGGTAGGAGAGTAGCAACTGTTCGTCTTGGTCTTGACCCAGAAAATCAGGTGCTTAAACTTATAAAAGACATTGGCTGACTAAAACATCGTTGCGACACATATTACATGGTTATTTGATTTATGTGTTTGACAGTATGTAGTGTCCTAACTATACTGAGGTTCTCTCGCCCTAGTTGAATTTTACACTTGTCACGTAGAACTGAGGTGTCATGTGCTATCACCGTATATGAAATCAATTCGTCTGTATTCTGTAGTATTCGCACTAGCCCTCACTTCTTTTGTTGTAGCTTGTGGTTCAAGTGGAGGAGAACCAACTGCAGAACCCGAGGCTTGGGAAGCACCTCTTGCTATGGCTGATTCTGGTTATCAGGATGTCACTGATAGTATGAAGAGGGGAACGACTAATAGCGGCGATAAGAACGTTACTATAGATGGTTTAGCTCATAAAAATCTGGACATTTTAACTGGTACAGTAGTCAAGTGGGAAAACAAAGATGATGTTGCACACACAACAACTTCCGGGTCTTCTGGTGAACCAGACGGATCTTGGGATAGCGGTGATATAGGACCTGGGGCAGAGTACACATTCAAATTCGATGAAGTTGGAGTGTACGATTACTTTTGCAAAATACATTCTGAGATGACAGGTACTATAACTGTTAGGGCAATCGAATAGTTTTCAGGTACTTTTTCAGTGTGGTTAATAATTACACCATATGCATAGAAATATTCACATATTTATTGCTCTTGCTTTAGTTGGGTTCGCTTGTGGTGGCTCGGGTAGTGAAAAGTCGACCGTCGAGCCAGAAGCATGGGAGCCTAGTGAGGGTGTGCTTGCAGCTGAGTATGCCTCTGTTCCTTCCTATGGTGTGGCTGGACAAAAAAAGGGTGGTGACAGGAGCGTATCCATAGATGTCTTAAATCACCAGGATTTGACAGTTTTAGTTGGTGCAGTAATAAATTGGGAAAATGAAGACACTGTTTCGCATACGGTGACATCTGGTATACCAGGTAACGATGACGGAGTTTTTGATTCTGGAGAAATTGCCTCAGGAGATAGCTTTGAGTTTAGCTTTTCAGAACCAGGCGAATACTCGTACTATTGTGATATTCACCCTGAGATGACGGCTACTATAACCGTTACATTAGCAGAATAATTTGTCTGGTTGTGTCTTGTCGAGCTCGTGGAATAAACCCTTGATGAAGATGTAAATCTTTAAATTGATCTGGTCTGTTAGATATGATACGAAGCATACTGTTTTTGGATTAATGCCTAATATATATAAGGTTGTTTATACATAAAGCTATTGCACGAAAGTGCCTTTCTGACTATATAAAGGTATAAATATTATTCGGTGCTGAAAATTTATAGGGAGAAGAATCTAGTGCCAAAAATACAAGCAACTGAATTGCACAAAATTGTTAGTGAATTGTTATCGGCCGCTGGTGCTGATGAAAGAAACTCGGATCGTGTAGCCGAAGCCTTGGTTTCGTCGAATTTGTGTGGCGTAGATACCCATGGTGTATTTCACGTTCCACGCTACATTAATGAGATTAAAGAAGGTACCCTTATTCCAACAGCTTGGCCCGAGTTAGATACCGAAACTCCTACATCTGCACTGGTAAAGGGTAACTGGACCTTTGGTCATGTTGTTGCAAAATACAGTATGGAAATAGCTATCGAAAAGGCCTGTGGGCAGGGTATTTCAGTGGTTAGTTTTGTGAGGTCTAATCACATTGGAAGGTTAGGGGAATACGCCGAAATGGCTGCCGATGCAGGAATGATATCTCAGATATGGGCATCAGGTTATGGAGTTGGTATGCCTGCAGCTGTGCCTTTTGGAGGCAGGGAACCATTTTTGCATTCAAATCCTATTGCTATAGGTATTCCAGGTGGTGATGAGCCAGCTATGATTCTTGATTTCGCGACTACTAACATAGCTAATTCAAAGGTTAAAATCGCTCAGAATAGAGGACAGGAGGTTCCTCCAAATTCCCTAACTGATGAGGAAGGAAATCCAACAACAGATCCAAGTGGTTATCCAGATGTAGGAGGATTGATGCCTTTTGGCGCGCACAAAGGCTACTCAATTATGTTGGCAAATGAGTTTCTGGGAAGAGTATTGTCTGGTGCGGACGGTTTTGTTGAGGAAGGCAGGGGAGGGGCCGTTATGAGAAATCAAGGGGTGACGATGCTGGTTATGAAATCTGATCTATTTCAAGCAGTTAGTGAATTTGGAAAAAGTTCAGACACTTTACAGAGAGGAATTAGAGGAGTAGCCCCAAGAAAAGGATTCGAATCGGTAATGGTACCGGGGGATCTGGAAAATAAGGCGCGTTCAGTTAGAAGTATTGATGGAATTCCATTACCTGAAGATCACTGGGACGCTCTAATCGATTTAGGTAATGAGCTAGGAGTTAATATCATATAATTACCATTGAATAGGTGGTAGTTGTACAATTAAGTCATGGCTATGTTTCTATGTGTAAAGTAACATCTCATTTCAGGAGTAAATGTAATGCCAAAGTATTTGATAAAAGCTTCCTACTCACAAGAGGGAGTTAAGGGACTTTTAAAAGACGGTGGAACTTCAAGGCAAAAAGCGATCGAAGGTTTAGCAGAAAGTCAGGGCGCCAAGATAGAGTCATTCTACTATGCGTTCGGTGAGGCAGATATATACTGCATTATCGATGTTCCGGATGAGGCTACAATGACGGCCATATCCCTGACCGTTGCTGCAAGTGGTGCGGTCAGTCTTAGCACGACGGTTCTTATTGACCCAGAAACTATAGATGCTGCTACGGAGAAGACGGTTAGTTACATTCCACCCGGTCGGTAAACAGGTATTTTTAAATAGTAGTCCTGTACAGATGTTCGCCAACGTAGCTCAGAGGCAGAGCAGCTGTTTCGTAAACAGCAGGCCGTGGGTTCGATTCCCACCGTTGGCTCCATCCTCACTATAAGATTATGTATTGGTGATACAGTTTTTCTTCATCTACTTCGACTATTCGAATGCCAGATGGGTCTTCGCCAATAGGAAATGTGATTGGTCCGGAAGTGATTAGTTCCGTATTTTTGTAAGAGATTACGTTGTTGGCGTGCCAGTGCCCTGTAAAAACTGCTTTCACATCGAACTTGGAAATTAAGTTTAGGATTAATGATCTTTGACTTATCGGTAAGACCATATGGCCGTCGTCCTCATTTGGGTCAGTTCCAAACAGTGGATGATGCATAAATACAAATTGATACTTCGAGTTGAATTTCTTGCCAACTTGCAATTGGTTTTCCAGAAATTGTGTTTGTATCACGTTTTCACCTGGGACTTTAGACCAGTCAGACAGTACGCAACTATTCAGCATTATGAAATGACAATCTTTATGGAAAAAGCTGTAATAATCTGCGCCAAACCTCTCCCTGTATCGCTCTATATCTATTTTTTCGGGAGTGTTGGTTAAATCTGAATTTCCAGGAGTAAAATAGTAAGGACAATTTAGCGTGGCATACAACTCTTTAATAATATCAACGTGTTTTTGTTCTAGCCTGTCTTGAACTAAATCTCCAGTGGTTATAACAAAATCCGGCTTAATTTCGTTGGTTATTGAGATAGCTTTTGATAAGTTCTCAATTTCATATTCTACCCCTTCGGTTTCAGGGTGTCGGGATGCATAAAATCCTAATTGTGGATCTGAGATCTGAACAAATTTAAACATGCTATTTCTCCGCTCAGTAACGGTGTTAGATATTTTCGTCTTGATGAGAATGCTGACGAAGCATAATTGCTGTTACAAATACCCATATCATTGTACAGACAAATATTATGCGCTGTATTAGTCCCATATAGTGGGGCCAAGTCTCTAATTGAAATGGAATTACAAGTGTAATTGCCAGAAGTGTTAATAACAAAGACAGTCGTCTCCACATACGCCATCTTTCGTTATGTCTGAATATCCATATACAACACATTATCAGTACGATTATCGTTGAGAAGCTTAGTCTTGCAATAAAGCCATGAAATTCGTCCTTTGTGAAATTTCCTAATATGATTGTGTAGTCCCCATCCTCAAAAATAGCAGCGAGTATACCTGTCAAACTGTAAATTAAAACAAGTGTCCAAAGTAGAATACCCTGCCATATTAACTTGGTACTAGAATATAGAAGTGGGCCCAGAGGTAATATAAGAAAGGCATATCCAATAACTGCTAGTTGGAATACCCATGGGTGTGACACATCTGGTCCAGACAGCCTACTCATTGTATCCGATAAAGAATTGTATTCTGAAGCCATTAGAGTAGATGCTATTGATACAGCGATGAAAAAGAGGGGGCGCACATATCACTAGAATTGCCATATATGAACTATTCATCAATTTTCTCATACCGTAAGTATATCGATGTGAGTCAAGGAAACAAGTTGAGATTAACGGAGATATATTGATACGTTAGAAAGTATTGAAGTCTGCATAAAGTAGGATCATGTTGGACTCAGATTAGCATAAAAGACACGATTTCAATCGAAAATCTGACCAAATCTTTCAGAGTGAGCTATTTCTGAGAGGGATTTTCGCCTCTTAATTCCCTTGGTGCGGATTTGAGTTGGATATCCAAATGGCACTACGGCAATAACATCTAAATCTTCAGGAATGCTGAGGTGAGCTGCTACTTCTGTCATACCTACCCAACCGGTCCAGTTTGATCCCACGCCCTCCGACCAGGCTGTTAGCACCATGGACTGGATTGCCCTACTGGCATCTGATACTCCAAAAGGGGAAGAGCGTTCTACAGCTACAACGACAGCGAACGCTGCCTGTGCGTTGTAAGGACCAGAAGAGACAATCTTGCCAAGATCTTTAAGGGTTTCTCGGTTCTGTACGACAATAAACTGCCACGGTTGACGGTTCATACTACTCGCGGTTAGTCGTGCAGATTCTACGATTCTATGGACGATTTCGTCGGATACAGGGTCTTCTCGAAATTCTCGCACTGCGAGTACAGTGCTAACTGCATCATATACTTCCATTACTTACCCCCCCTGGTTTTTTCAAAAATAAGGTAGTAAGCACTATCTCAGAATTCAATCCCAACGATTGGGACTAATTCCTGGTGCAACTTTTGCCATATTTGGTGGCCTACTACCATTGTGGAAATCCCCGTATTTAGTGTTAGGGTCGCCAAATAATTCTCTGACTTTCTTAGGAAGTTTTGAAAGTTCGTCAGGATCCCACGGTTCAACATGCTCTGTGGGGGCACACCATCCAGGGCGATACATGTATGCAATCATCTCTCGTATTTTATCGCTTTTGTTTGGATAGTTACCATGAAAAACCTTATTAGTAATTATGATTGCTGATCCTGCTTTAGGCATAACCATTACCTCATCTGGGTGTTCGAGGTATCTTTTGTATGGATTACCATCAGTGTGCAAGCTTAAATTTGACCTTGGTAAAACCCTGAAAGGCGAAATTTCAGGCGTTGTATCTATAAGGTAAAAAAGTACCCTAACAGCGCTATGTGGTGAAAGTTCGTTTCCAATGTCAGTGTGCAGTACCATACCTGGGTGTCCCGGTTGGGTTCTTGCATACGATCCAGACATGCATATAATGTCTTCTCCTAATAAAGATTTCAGTAAGCTTATTATGGTCGGATGTGCTGCTATTTCCGCAACATCTCCTCCCTGGAACATTATATTTGATAAGCCTCTCTGATTTTCTGAGTATGGTGAACTTTGAGTAGGTAGGTTTGAAACCTGTTTTTTTATATTTGATACCTGGGTTTTAGACAGTACGTCTGGGATTAGTACGTATCCTTCGACTTCTATCTGACGAATACGTTCTCCTTGGCTAAGCTTGGACCAATCTCGATTCTCGATGCGCGGTACTACGGTGGGAAGTTCAAGCATTACATATGCCCTTTCTTTTCGCAGAATTCAGTGGCCAAAATTAGACACTTAAAGAAAACCCTAAGGCTGTTCTTTAGGCCATTACATCTCGTTGCCGATTGCTATGAAGTCTTTCTAAATTAGATGTTCTTATTGACTTAGACCTGCCAGATGAGCAGTCTGCTGAGATATTCTGGAATTGTGATCTGTCGCGAAACGGCTTATCCCATTGAATATAGATTCGGCATCCAAATGAGCCTCGGATATTACGTCAGCCTCTGAACCTCCAGTTAGCCAGTCATTATTCCAGTCGGATACAAGCGAATAATCATCGGTTAAAGGTCCCATACCCTGTAATGGCCAAAATCTCCTGGTCCCTGTGCTGACTACCATTGAGTCGTAACGGGCTTCATCTGGATAAACCTTATTTTGATATTCTTTGGACTGTCTAAGGAACAGGTCTTCACTTATAACGGATAGGACTTTTACGTTAACGTTGTCTTTTTCTAACCTGGGTAGTACAGACAGTAAGTTAACCGTGGATGATGATCCTTGTACAATGACGTAGCCTTGTTTTGGCTTGGACTCATCAAAATCTCGTAAGACATAGACTCCCTTGGCCGCGGCTTTAATGTCTTTATCAGCAAATTTATTCCTGTCAGCGACTGGGAAATCTGGCCGTGCTACTTCAATAACGATTATGCCAACCTTTGGGTCTCTGGCTGCTATTTCAGCTGCAGCAAAATATCCTGGGGCCACATCATTATAGTCCCAGAAGCTTAGTGTAATCGCCTGTCCTCGTGGGAAAAGTTTCCAGACCTGTGGCGCGAAAATACCGAAGTGAGTACGGGCATCAGCAGCTGTTTCAGGACCTGAGTGTCCAGCGAGTATATTCAGTACTCCAACTTTAAACGGGCTATCCTGGTTTTGCTGGCTCCAGACACGAGCAGGTAAGTACATCAGCGGAGTAAATGCACCGTAACTACCGCTTAGCGCCCATACACCTACGTGTTGCTTAGGATCGAGGGAGGCAGATTGTCCAACCAGACCTACAGCGGTAGAAGCGTTTCCAGCTTCTTGAATAGCTGCCTTGAATCCAGTTCCAGCCGGATTTTTCACAGGATCGTAGTGGCCCCATATGGAGCCGCCCTCCACATTTATTGAATCAGCAAGGTCAGCCGCAACTGTGACAAATCGGTTGTCTGTAACATAATTCATCCATTTGACAACTTCTGATATTGCCCGTCTACTTCCTTTGACAGAACCAGGTTCCTCGAATAACTTTATGGGGAAATCTTTTGTTTCGTTTGAAACTGGATTGACCGCGGTAACATTTTGTGTTTCTGTTGGCAGGTTTTTTACCTTTAACCGATCATCTTGGAATGGGTCATTTGATCTGTCTATACGCAGGGGCATTTGGTCATCTACCGAGTCACCTATCTCTACCAGTTTTTCTGATAACCAGTCTCCTAGTCCATCTTTTTCCAGGACTGACATTATGACATCGGTATTGTGTTTGAATTGTAATAATTTCTCGCGTGTATCTGTGACTTCTCCATCGGAAACACCTTCAAATTTGACACCAAAACGTTGTTCGAATGTTGCGGCTAGAGCCTGGAAGTATTCGGAATTCATCTTAAATCCGTAAGGATGACTCTTGTAACTGATTATCTGATCACCATAACCAGGCATATGGCCGTTTTGTGCGTTTGGCCACCACCCTTTGATGGTATTGCCTATTACAATCATTGGCCTGTTGTCTTCAGGATCCCAGTCCTCCATTGTCTTTAAAGCGGCTACAACCTGATCATAGTTGTTACCATTTTCTATACTCAGTACGTTCCAGCCATAAGATGCCCATTGGTCTTGAATACTGTATCCGCCATATTGCGGAGGTATAACCCCTCCTATAAGTTCGTCGTCAATACCTGCATTGTTATATGACATCAGGATCCTAAGGCGTTTCCCGACTTGCTGCGCGACGGCAGATGTTTTCATTTCCTGTGAGTGTCCGGAAGTTAATGCGAATTCTCCTTCAATTCCAAGTATTTTGAGTGAATCAGGTGCTCCTACTAAATCCCAGAAAGCAGCTTTCCCTGAGGCAGTAGCTATACCTATACCTGACGGTCCTCCGTTGACATCATTTGTCAGGTCTGTTGTTTCAGAGTGACCCGATAAAGCTCTTATCCCTCTGAGTTTTGCCTGGGCCATGGAAGGATGATTTTCAATGCCGTTTTCACTAAGCAAAGTTTTTAGTGCCCCAGCACCTCTTCGAAATCCCAGAACGTCTATTGGTAGCATTGCTACGTTCGGATCAACGGCATACTTATTGTCACCTGTTTCAGCATGTTTCCTTGCTAGTGCTTCACCCATAATTATCCATAGTGCATAAGTTACTGGTGCATTATGGCCACCCGCCAGCATGAACTTATCTGAGTAGGGGTGTTTAGGCCGTCTGTAATCAAACCTAAGTCCGCCGTGTTCGGGTCCAATAAGATGTGAAGTAACCGTGTAAGGTGTGTATGCGAGTGGTCCACCAAAATGACCAGTTTGGGCATAGTTACCCATAACAGATAGGGTCATTGCGGTCATAAACCCTACATCTTCCAGTCGTGACTGATCGTAATCCGGAAGTGATATCGGGCTGGTTGATTTATTGCTCGTTAACGTTACACGACTTACTGAATCTGTAGATGTTCCATTTGACATGGTTTTATTTCATTGCCTCCATGTGTGAATAGTTAATTATTTATTGTTGTATACCCTGTTTATATCACAGCCAGCATATAAATTGCATAAAATACTGGCATTCGCTGAGAATTCGATTTGTGAATTATGACCCGCTGACGCGTTTCATACGATCTGCTTCACTTTCATTTGCTTGTTCAAGTAAAGATTCAGGTAAAGTAATTTTTGGTAACAAGAATGGTTTTTCCTGTACGAAACCTTCTGCGTATTCGGCCCCAGAGCCCCATGCTGCTGAGCCCAACGTTACTCCAATACGTTTGCGTGACCATTCCGGGGTACTGCCTTGTGATAGGTAAGTCTCTTCTGCTTGAACTCGTTTTTCATAATAATCACTTACATCTACAACAAAATCCCATTCATCCTTCTCAAAATATACCCCCGGGAAAAATGTTGCCGGTATTTTGTGGGTTGGACGGGTGTCTTCGTAACGTGGTATAGCTGCTAGTGTTCGAGCTTCGATTGATGCAAAACCGGTTTCACTGTGGTCGTCTCGTGCACCGAGCCGGTGCCCCCTGGGACCGGTTAAATATGGGCTCTGAGTTATCATTATGTGTGGACGAATCTCCAGTATTATGTCCCTTAGTTCGTCAACAGCTTCCGGATTTTCTTCTATTGTAAATAGTTTGTCTTTGTACGATAGGATACGTACATCTGTGATGCCAAATAATGCGCATGCATTGCGCATTTCATCTGCCTTTTGGTCAGCATATTCACGATTGATTTTTTCTATCAACTTTTCGTCTCTTTTGTCTACTGGTTTCGCCATTTCGTCCCTGAGAGCTATGTTATGGGTTGTAGCACCACCAGTCATTGAAACAACTGTTGCAGTATCTCCATCTGCTACGTGGATTCCCAGAGTTCCGGCCATGTGGGTAAAATCATGTGGGTGTGCGTTTACACTAAGTATTTTTAAACCAGCCATTTATGTTTCTCCTGAAATGTGTCTGGATATGATAGACATCCTGTATTATTCAGCAATACTATCAACTAGGATTAATACCATCAATGGGTTCGGCATCGTGAAGTAGTGAAGAGAATATCTAATGAATATTTTGGTTACCCACTTTTGCGATCCAGTTTTTAGTCCATTCCACAGCTTCAATGTCCAGGTCACATATACAACTAGCCAGAAATATCATTCCGTCAATTCTGCCTTGCTGTAACCATTCCAATCCTAATTCGCACTGCATTTCCATGTCAGCTACAGACATTGGGCGTTTCTGTCCGTAATCCCACATGTAGCAGCCGAGAACTTTTTGCTGGTTAGGCGCCAAATCTTCCAGGGATCTAAAATTATCGTTTATATTAACCAAATTTTTTGCTTCCCATGTCCAGAAAGTTATAGTGTCACAGAGTTCCAGATAACTTTTGACAGGCAAATTTAATTGGAAGTCGTATAGAACTACCCACAAGTTAAGTGTTCTGCCTGGAATCTTTAGGCGAGTTCGTTCCTTTTTAAGGTCTTCAACTGAAAGCACTCCTATGTCATCTCCTGTGGCATTGGTTTTAAAAAAGTCGTCCATGATTAATCCGGTAATATTCTGGAATTTTGAAGCAAGCTCATAGACATGTTTTCTCTCTTTGTCATAGCTTTTGCCACCTGCTCCTACGGTAGACCATACAACGTTCTTAAGGTCTTTAAATTTAGCGGCATGCGCGTCGAAAGGAGGGGAGGGTTGATCCATATATCGGACCATCAATAAGTTTTGTAAATTCAGATATGACACTGCTTCGTAGGGGGTTATTGTAGATATGCCTTGAATACCCTCTCTGGAATTATGGCTTCCTTCATGATGGCACCAAAGCCAAAGCTTATCCCGTATGGTTTCTATTTCCATGTCTTAATTAGCACCTAGCTTTCTTGTACGTTTAAGCCAGATTGTTACTGTCAAAGCTGTAAAAAAAACTGCAGTTAGGGGCAATGCTACTTTTAGAATGCTGCCGTAGCTAAATATGCCATTTATTGAAATGCTTTCGTGGAAAGATTTCACTTCAGATATTGCCGAGGGTAGTCTAGTCAGGTCTTTGGGGCCGAAAACTTCTTTTTTGCCTATAGCAACCCACATTTTGCCGGGTTGATTATCAGGCGAAAATGAGACTAGAAAATGCATACCTGATTTAGTAAAAGTCACATATTCCTCGAACAAAATCCATGAAGTAGTGTCTGTAAATGGTTCGTGAAAAACATCTATATTCACAGAATCTTTCGAGTCAAATACTAGTACGTTTTCGTCCGGAGAACTGACTATTTTTTCAGGTGATATTTCGGCTCCTGGCTCGATAAGTGCAACAGAAGGTCTGTAATTGACTAATGCATCTATGTACGGTATCCCCAGTTGGAAATATACAGTTTCTCCTTCTTTTCCATAAAATTGTATCCATGATTGAGGTGAATCAATACTGATTTTTTGATATATGACCTTAGATATTTGAATATCATCTATTTCAAGAGCCCTTTCTTTGGATGGATGATTATCTAATGCGAGGAAAGGGACATGTGCATAAATAAGCCCTGTGCCAGTGACTGATATCCAAAGACTAATGATGATGACAGTAGCAAAATATTTATTTATAGCCAAATAAACGTATTCCATATTTCACGGACAATTTTCGTCAACATTAGGATTAAAGATCCTACTATAGTTATGTGTGATAGCTATAGAGCGACAGCTTTAGGTACAGGCCAACCAAAACTATCCAATAAAGCCTGAAGTTCAGATATTTCATCGTTACTGGCTGGGAGTGTTGGGGGTCGCTGGTGTCCGACATTGTGTCCCATCGCGTTCATGATCATTTTTTTGAATCTAGCTTGCCCTCCTGAAAGTGCATGAGCTTTTTGGGCTAAGTTGTATATTGGCACGTCTACCCTATTCCAGAGGTCCTGGGCTTCATCGTAACGATTAGCTTCAAGAAGATCCCACATCTTTAACTCGTGCGGTGGATAAGCTATAGATGTTTTGTCCAGAAAGCCGCTCCCTCCATTTTTGTGGAATCCGACTCGGTCGTTTCCATTTTCTATAAGGTTAAATTTTGGTGCCAGACCAGCCATCGCTTCTACAGGACACCCTTCGTGAGTTGCCCATTTTATGGCAACTATATGCTCGAAGTCAGCCATCCTGTGGAACGTATCTGCATCTATACCTCCATGTCGTTGCCATGGGGTATTGTAGACCATAACTCCAATGTCTACAGCGTCGGATATGTCGCTGAAAAAACGTACCATATCATCTTGGTTTGGATCGTTCATTGCAGGTGGTGCTATTTGTAGACCTATAGCTCCAAGGTCTTGTGCTATAAGGCAGTCTTCTATCGTACGCCTAGTATCCTTGTGATGGGTTCCAGCTATGATGTCTACTTTACCACCGGCACCTTCTACTGAGGCACGTACTACTTTGGGCCACTCTTCATCACTCAGCTGGGGAAATTCGCCCATAAGAGATACGACTTTCAGCATTGCTTTCCCGCGAACCAGGCCATTTTCTACCCACCATTGAGTGAGGTCGTACATACGAACTGGGTCGATTTCGTAATTTTCATTCATAGGAGTTACACCTACTCCGACAACACCTCTGAAGCGGTCCCTAAGTTCCTGCCTTTCCATAATTATCTATCCTTTCTGTATGTTCTTAGTGAAGATTATTACGTTTATTAATAAATGGGTTCTGGTGTCACAGGCCCTTAGGTAAAGTTAGATCGAACCTTTCAGAAGCATCCCGGAGACTGGTAACCGTTCCAGGAGGTAGCGGTACACCATTTACGGATCGGTCATCGTATACACGATTTTCAATTTCTCCTGGTACGAAGATCTCATCAGTACCGTTAGATTTAGGTAAGTCCTTTAGCCCGGCAATTAACCTGTCTATGTTTTCTAGATACCCGTTTAGGTCAGTGAATGTACTGATGTTTATCGCCCCGATAAAGCTATTTTGCATTCCTAGCTTAATTTTGTCTTTTTCAGATTCCGTCGGATGTAGGAGTGGCATCCCTACCATAATGCTGGAAAGGCACTCAAACATTAATGCGAGTCCGGATCCCTTAGCTCCCCCAAATGGCATTAATGCATTCCAAAGATGCGGGTCTGTGGTTGGCTGACCGTTGATATCCAGTGCCCAATCACTAGGTATAGATATCCCTTTGTCTTTAGCCAGGTCTAGTTTTCCGCCGGCGGCAACGCTGGTAGCCATGTCCAAAGATATAGGGCGGTTCTTTCCACCAGGAACAGCTATGGCCAGAGGGCTGTTAGTTACTCCTGGTGCGCTGGCACCGAACGGTGCCATGTTAGCTATACCACATACTGAAGCTATACCGGCCATACCGTGCTCAGCAGCCATAAGTGAATAGTAGGCCATTGCACCCTGATGAGTAATATTTCGTATAACCGCCCAGCCTATGCCAGTATTTTTAGCCTTATCTATAATTTTTTTCATAGCCATAGTTGTTACCACGGGGCCTAGAGCCTGGTCCGCATCTACCATTAAGGTAGCCGGCGTTTCATTTACTATTTGAATGTTTGGCGTCGGTTTCATTACTCCACTATCTATCCATCTTAGATAAAGGGGGATTCTAAGTATCCCATGGGAGTCGATACCCCTAAGATTTGCCCATATTAAGACGTCAGCCTCTGTTTCTGCGTCATCACGAGGTATGCCTGCAGCAGACAGGACTTCTATTGTGAATTGTTTGAGTTCGGAGCTTGGTATACGTACATAGGTGTCATCCATACTAATTACTTTTCTCCATGGAATCCATTGTTGCCGGTTCTGTAGCGTTAATTCAAAGCAAGCTTAGTGCTTCATCCAAACTCACTGCACGGAAAGATTGTTCAAGGTAAGAGTTATTTAGATTATCTGCCCACGCAGACTTTATTTCCTGTATTTCTGCTTTCTCTTCCGATTCCACAGAGTCAAACACTTTATTGATCCAACGTATATATTCGTTGTACAAGGGTTTATCAGGACAACGTATTATCAGGTCGGCATTGGAAACGACGCCTTTAGATGAGTACACGTAACAGGTATCAATATTTCTTTTCGCGCTAGCCATTTGGATTTTGTGAAATTCGGAATCTTTTTTCACTCCTTCGGGGACGACTAATACGTTCACTCCTCGGTCGTTAATTGCATCGAGTCTATCTTGTGGATCATCTCCTATATCCACATGTTTGTTGTCAGGGTGTATGTCTAACATTGAATAGCTTACCTTTGGACTGTTGTGCTGGAAGGAGAAAAAGTCTGGATATGCAAAAAATTCTTCTTTAGTTGCTCGGTATGCGTTGTAAAATGCAGTGGCATGCGCCATTACTAGGTTCACAGCTCCTATACCTTCTATACCATTTTCAGCTATGAATCCTAGTCTGCGGGTATTTGCCCAACCCTTAAAAAAATCCTCATGATTTTGAGGAGAGCCTTTAACGAACAATTCGAAATCACTACTGCGAAGAACAGAGCTATGCATTTTGATGCTCCTTTTCAGATTAATTTCCTGTCACATTTTCGTCACTCGAATTAAATCAGGTACCAATTTACACGAAATTCAGAATTCCTGTAAAAGTTTTACTGAAGTATTGGAACTTATTTTGGCAGTCTGTTTTATTGTGGTTCTCTCCATTTTCGACCCCTGTTATTTGTCGATTCGCCAGGGTTTTCCTGTTCTAACGTTACTTGTGAATCTCTTGTAAGGACTTGTCTAAGCCTATCACCAACTATTCTGTCCTCTCCATCATTTAAAGTGTTTACTACTATCTCTAGTGTGTCGTCTGTTCTGGCACCAAGCCAGATTCTCGGGTCACCGTTGTCGAGTTCCGTTTTGATTTGAGGTGCGTCTTTACCTACCCTATTTACCTCTAATGACACATGTAACATGTAGGGTACATAATGAGGTATCTCTACCCTTTTTGTGGATACTCCTCTAATATCGCTTACTGCGTTAATAATGGTAGAAAACCTGGAATCGTATTCGAGTAATCTTTCTTCATGATCCATACTGAACCAATCTTCAATAGCTTGTACTACACCTACGACTTCATGTCTGTCAATTTTCATGGCTCTTCCCACGGCTCTGCCGCCATCGTAGTGAAAAGAAACGAAGCTTTGAGCCGATACTGCATCAATCAGGTCGGATCTGCCACATACGAAACCAGCAGAGTGCGGTGCTCCCATATACTTGGCACCGAACGTTACGAGGTCGGCTGACTGTGCGTTTTCTCGGAAATATTCCAGAGGATAAATTTGAGAGCAAGCGTCTGCTATTGTCGGAATACCTCTTGATCTTCCCAATTCAGCTACTCTGTTCAAAGGAACGATCGAATTGTCATTAGGAGGCTGAATCCAGTAAGCTAATGCGGTTGTCCTGGATCCGATAGCAGAAATTAATTGATCTTCTGTGCAACCATCTTCATCGCCCACTTCCACAAGTTTCGCTCCGCATAGAGTAAAACACCTGTCGAACATGTATCTGTTTTTTTTCTGAATTACCACCTCATTTTTCATGCCAGTTGTGTCTGGTAGTTGAGCTATCTTATCTGGGTCTTTTCCTGCCATTAACGCAGCAGTGCTTAATGCCTGGGCTGCAGCACCACCTGATGTAATGAAGGCAGATTCTACCCCGAGTAAATCAGCTATGAAATCACCTGATTTTCGGAGAAGCTCCTGCATTTCTACTTGGTTTGTATTTGCCTCTTCCATAGCCCTGATAACGTTTTCTGTTGGAGTCCATCCTCCTAGTTCCGTTGCTACTCCCCAGCAGTTTATAACTGGTCGTACACCAAGCTTTTTGTAGATACTCATGATTACTTCTTTCTAAAAAACACAGCTTAAGGTTCGAATATTTTTATTCTGGATCAAATCTAACGACAGGTATTATACGTGTGGTTCGTTTTTTGTAATTCTTAAAACCAGGATGGCATTTGACCAGACTGTCCCATGCTTGTGTTCGTTCTGGTTCGGAAGTTACATGTGCGATTGCACTAAGGTGTTTACGGTTTACTAAAATTGTCACTTCAGGGTTCAAACTCAAATTCAGGAACCAACTCGGATGATTATCGTTCCCTCCAAATGATGCGGCACTGTAGTAATTTCCATTGTGTTCCACATACAGTAGAGGATTATCTCTATAACGCCCTGTTCGTCTTCCTTTGGTAGACAAGAGCAGCATATTTAGGCCAATAAGCCTGTACATTAGCCTACCGCCGCTTTTACGTAATACCAGACCGTGGAAGCGACCGAACCATACTATTAGTTTGAAACGTAACTGTGCAAACATTGTATTGGCTATTTACAAATACTTGTCGATGTTTTTATCGTAACTATAGAGCAATTTTTCTATGCTTCCACTACCTCAATTTTGCCGTCAATTGCAACTGTTTTGTAGCCGTTTTTACCGTCAGTCATATTACTAAATTTCATCCATTCGTCAATCCAGAATTGCCTGGTACTATTATTTGAAGGGTTATCTAACCATTCGTCTGGCACTCTTTTTTTTGGGTTCCATGGAGTATTGGAATTATCACGTTCTGTCATAAATTCTTTAGCTTCGGAGATAGTTGCAGCGACTTCCTGGGGAGTTTTAGGGTAATTGCGGTATACGAGGGTGCAGTGATGTCTATCAGAAGACCCTCCGACGCTGGCGTGGTAAATGCGCATGTCGAATGCTACAACGTCGCCAGGCGTTGATTTACACACAAAGCCTGGAATGGACTCAATCACTTTGGTATCCTCAGCCTGATCATTGTTTAATCGCACCCACGCGTACCTAAGTGGTGGCTTTTTATCCAGATCGTCGAACCAGGGACGCTTATGGGATCCTGGGATAACCCTTAATGCTCCAGTATTAGCATCCACTGGTTGAAGATAGATAGCAAATTTTACGCCGTATCCCTCGTATGATCCAGCGTCGTAGTGCCAGTAAGTGTTTCCTACATATCTGTTCGCATCAGCACCATGGACTAGTACTTCTCCATACATTTGTTTTGCAGCGTCTAGGAACCGGTGATCTTCTAAAAGGGAAGCATAAAACGGGGTGGTACTGCCCATCATATTAAAGTTTTGAGTCTTTAAACCTGTAAATTTTTCGTAGTTTGATGCTTCTGCAGCTTTAGTATCGAATTCCTTTTGAATAACTTTCAGTTCTTCTTGTGAAAACACGTTTTTCATAACTACAAATCCGAAAGTATTAAACTGATACAACTGGTCTGCGTTGAGCAATGTATTTTCCTTTTTGAAGGTCTGTATTTTCGGAAATGAAATACAGTACAAAAACGATATTGATTAAACTACCATTTCATGAGGTGTAATTACAAATACTCTCAAGACAAATTATCTTCAGCGTTCCTGATTTCCTGCGGGGCATTCAAGTTTTTTCCAAAGACAGCAAGATTTATATCCAGATCATAACTGTCATAGTTGCCAAATTTTTCAAGTAGTTCAATTACGCGTTCTCTAAGCGCGTATCTTTTAACTTCATCAGCTAAATTATCATTATAGTCTTGGACCTCTACCGAACTTTCAGTGGCATGTCGATGGGATAAGATCTGCTTTATTGGCACGACCCATCTGGCCTCTCTCACAGTAAGTCTCTCTTTTCGGTTAAATTCTATATCAGCCTGAACTTCAAGAATAATTGGTAAATCCTCTTTAGCTATATTATGTGGTTCTTGCATCCACAGATTTAGACTCCAGGGTGAATCGAGAGGTCTATTTTCGTTTAGGTTGTCCCTCAGTGGTTTAACTATCGCATTTATGGACTGACGACTTGGAATAGAGTCTGATAAGTCTGGGTTTTCTAGAATTATATTACGCTCGATTGCACTAGCAGAAAGACCTCTGCCGCTCTCGCCTTCTCGCACGAGACGCATAAATGAGTTTCGAATCTCCATCCTTACTTCATTTGTTACCCTGCGCCCGCGTCCATCCTTTTCCAAGTGTTTTCCAGAAATACCATCTATGTTACCGGCCATGCAGGATATCTCCGTCGTTATATCGTATTTGTAATGTCATGTATGTTGGTGTTCTTATCTAGTTATTATTACGGACTTGTACTATTTGTTATATATATGATATAGTTTTCTATAATTCAAAATAGTTTTCTATAATAAAATAGGAATAATGATAAAGCAAGGGGTAAAGGAGGTTATATAATGAAAAAAAATATCGGTCGGACGTGCGAGTTATGCGGTTCTATTACCCGCCCTGAAGTTGATCATGTAAATGGCAATCATAATGACAATAGTTTTGGGAACCATATGGTTTTATGTAAGGATTGCCAGATGCAAAAGACCCGTATGGGTAACGACGAATTCTTGGCATATCTTAACGTTGTGAAGACTTACCCTGAAATTATGGGAACAATACGGAATTCTTCTGACGAATGGATGACACAACTCAAAGATGCAGGACAGTTTAAGCGACCGTCTGATTACCAGATGAGTTTCTACGGAGTTTCTTCTGATGACAGTCACCTATATACCAGGTATACAAAAGAGGAAATCACGAGATTATTAGATGAGTTTCGTTCTTCTGGGGGGTTTAATTAGCTTGGATGTATTTGGGGTTATATCTATAAATTCGGAATGGAAGTATTTAATAAATATGAGACACTATAAATAATGTAGGAGGTTAATCCTGCCGATTCTAGAACTTATAGGTGGGGGAGGTGTGGATATTAGATTATCCAACCTAGTTCTAGTAGCGCTTCTTTGGCGGCTTTGACCTGAGATTCGCTCGGTGCTAGCGATGGAAGTCTAGGTTTGCCCATGGGGTGTCCCATGGCTTCCAAAAGTATTCTGGAACTTCGTGTGCCTGCCCTGTCAAATACA
>CEVA01008645.1_pt1 | contig 31551 bp, 29 predicted proteins | sample 361521 | NCBI WGS metagenome assembly CEVA01 (sample SAMEA2622823, study PRJEB7988) | marine metagenome | isolation source: saline water (ENVO:00002010), including | reverse complement strand
CTCAGGCGATGCTAATGAATTTAATGATGCTCTGACATACGTATGCACTGAACTTGCCAAAGAACTCGTTCGTGATGGTGAGGGAGCTCAGCGCTTAATTGAGGTAATGGTGGAAGGTGCAAAGGACGAGGAGGATGCGCGCAAAGCTGCACGCTCAGTTTCTAGTTCCAATCTTGTAAAGGCTATGGTCCATGGTCGGGATCCAAATTGGGGCAGGATTATGATGGCGATTGGTAAAAGCAGTGTCATGCTGGAAGAGTCGAGGATAGATATATATATAAATGACATACACATAGTTCATGAAGGTGTTTCTATTCCATTTTTTAAAGATGCAGTGATAAGTGCTATGTCTGCACCTGAAGTTAAGTTCAGGATGAATCTCAACCTGGGAGAATGTAGTGCTACTGCATGGAGCTGTGATTTGACAGAAGAATACGTTACTTTCAATTCTGCGTATAGCACGTGAACAGGTTCAATTATGGTTAGGCCTCGTCAATTGGATAACTATTCAAATGAACAACTAGATCAAGGTCATTGCGGTGCATCTGGACAGATTGACCAAAATCCTCCAGAGGATCTTGGCATCGAGCCAGGAAAAATTATTGTTGCCAAAATTGGTGGTAGTACATTAGGTGACCATGACACCACGCTCAGAGATATAGTTGATATTCAGAGAGCCGGATCATATCCGGTGGTTGTACATGGCGGCGGAAAAATTGTTACTGAATGGATGATCAAGGCAGGTGTAAGGCCAAAGTTTGTTGGGGGATTACGCGTAACTGATAAATCTGTATTGGACATTGTCGTAGCAGTTCTCACTGGAGTAGTCAATAAATATCTGGTGGCTTCTTTGCAGTCATATGGTGGTAAATCCATCGGGATCAGTGGTGTAGATGGCCAGATGTTATTGGCTCGCCAGGGTAAACCAGAATTAGGATTGGTTGGTGATACAGTATCCGCCTCCTCTCAACCGATTAGAGCCTTATTGGACTCTGGATATATACCTGTTATAGCTCCGGTAGCTTTATGTGTTTCCGAAGATGGCGAATTGGTCGGATCGATGTTGAATGTTAACGCGGATACTGCAGCTGGAGAGATCGCAGCATCTTTGGATGCAGACAACTTAGTTTTTCTAACTGATGTTGAGGGAGTTTTGGATTCGTCTAGAAGACTCATACCAAGATTGACTAAGAGACAAGCCCAGAGGCTAATGAAGTCAAATGTTGTTGAAGGGGGTATGATTCCTAAACTTGAAGCCTGCCTGACGGCTTTACAACAAGTTGACTATGCTCAGATAGTAGATGGCAGGAAACCAGGTGCTCTTTTGGACTTGATTGCAGGTAAAGAACGAGGAACCCGTGTTGGCTAGTGATTGGAATGAGGCTAGAGAGGTGATTAAGTGAATATCAATTGGAAACAGATTGAAAGCAAGTACTACATGTATGCTGTTCGAAGACAACCAGTAGTAATTGTAAGAGGGAAAGGGACAAAGGTATGGGATGATGATGGCAAGGAATATTTGGATTTCACGTCTGGTTGGGCAGTCAATAACGTTGGTCATGCTAATTCTGTTGTAGCCGAGGCGATTGCCGGCCAAGCAGAGACATTGCTGCAGACATCAAATCAATTTTATACTGTGCCGCAGTTACAATTGGCACAGTTACTTGTAGACAATAGTTGTCTTGATAAAGTATTCATTTGCAATAGTGGAGCCGAGGCTAATGAGGGTGCTGTAAAGCTCGCACGCAAGTATGGCAAAGTTCATTTAAATGGTGCCTATCAAGTGATTACTGCGTTGAACTCGTTTCATGGCAGAACATTAGCAATGACTGCAGCCACCGGCCAAGCTCACTATCAAGAGCCCTATCAACCAGTCCCAGAAGGATTTCCACACGTACCCTACGGTGATATCGATGCATTGAAGTTGGCTACGACGGATAAAACTGCCGCTATAATGCTTGAACCGGTCCAAGGGGAAGGTGGTGTCAACGTCCCGTCATTAGATTATCTTGAAGCGGTTCGTGCATGGTGCGACGAAAAAAATATTTTGTTGATTTTTGATGAGGTTCAGACTGGTATAGGTAGGTTAGGTACTCTTTTTGGGTACCAAATCTTTGGGGTCGAGCCTGACGTAATGACGTTAGCTAAAGGGCTTGGGGGGGGAGTGCCCATAGGAGCATTTTTGGCAAAAGAACAGGCATCAGTGTTTGAGCCCAAAGGAGAGCATGGATCTACATTTGGTGGTAATGCCTTAACTTCCGCTGCGGCCTATGCATCTACAAAATATGTGCTAGACAACGATTTATGTCAAAAAGCAAAAGATGATGGAGAATACTTGGGACGAGTTCTGAATGATATGAAAGCTCGTTTAGATGGTGTGAAAGACGTTAGGGGTATTGGGCTGCTATGGGCCATGGAATTCCAATCTGATCTTGCTTCAGAGCTGTACTCAGTGTGTATTGATGATGGTTTGTTGTTAGGGCTGTTAGGATCAAATTCAATACGATTGATGCCTCCCTTAACGGTTGAATCAGAAGAAATAGACCAAGCAGTTCAAATTCTAGAAAGAGGCATAACCAAGGTATATAAATAAGGGTTAATTACAAAATCTGACATTGACCCTTTTGTCTGCATTTTCGTGAATAAAGTGGAAATAGGTGTGACATATTGAAATGGCATGAACTAAAAGATAAAGATCTTGTTTTGTTAAGTGGTGCAGTATCTGGTGGCCTGGATAGTTGTACAGTTACGCATTGGCTAAATAGTAATGGTTTCAACGTGCATTGTTACACCGTTGATTTGGGACAGCCCGATGAGACTAGCTTGGAGCATGTAGCAGACAGGATGGTCAAATGTGGAGCTCAAAAGGCTAGTGTTGTTATTGGTAGCCAGAAACTTGCTGAGGCAGGATTGACTGTAATTCAGTCTCAAGCCAGATATGAAGGAGGGTACTGGAACACTACAGGTATCGCAAGGCCTATAACCGTTAGTGCAATACTCCCAGAGTTGGAATCACAACAGTCCAAAGTATTGTTTCATGGAGCTACTGGACGAGGTAATGATCAAGTCAGATTTCAAGTAGCATCTAATATTCTAGACCCATCAATCATAGTCTATGCTCCATGGCGAGATCCTGGATTTGTTCAGCAATTTCCAGGTAGGCAGCAGATGCTTGATTATTGTGCGAGCAATAATTTGCCAATAAAGCCTGCTAGTGAATCCCGGTATTCTACTGATTCTAATTTGCTTGGCTTGACACATGAAGCAGGAGATCTTGAAGATTTGACCATATCTCCTGATTTCGTTAATCCTGGCATGGGTGTTTGGCCATGGGATGCGCCAGAACAAAAAGAAGTTGTGGTTGTCAAATGGGAAGAAGGAGAACCGGTTGAAATAAATGGGGTTCAACTGGATTTAGTAGGGATTTTTGAAAGATCCAACCAAATTGCTGGTCGGCATGGAGTAGGTATTGGGACGCACGTGGTGGAGAATCGTTACGTAGGTACAAAATCTAGAGGCATATACGAATCTCCCGGAATGGAACTACTGGGGAGGTCTTACGAGTATTTATTGCAGCTAATTATGGATAGAAGAGCCAGAGAAATTTTTGAAACTCTGTCTAGTATTATTAGTGTTCAAATTTACCAGGGATACTGGTTAGATTTAGCTACAAGTGTTGCGCTTGCTGGATTGAGACCGATCACCAAATTAGTTTCAGGCACGGTGAATATAGTGTTGTATAAAGGAGAAATATATTTTGATTCAGTTGATGAATCCACGCAAAAGATAAACCATTCGTTATACACAGACGACTCTTCGATGGAAGCTTTGGGTAACTATGATCATGCAGATGCAGAAGGTTTTCTGAAGATACTTGGAGTATCTGCAAAAAATTTTGGTGAGAGGCAATTTCCATCTATTGACCGCTAGTGAAGGTGTTGAATGATAATAGACGGCAAAGATAAATTTGGTGGTTATCTTGAGGATTTTGAGGTTGGTCAACTATTCAAACACTGGCCAGGCAAAACTATTACGGAATCCGACAATAACATGTTCTGCCTGCTTACTATGAATGACAACCCGATTCACACTGATCGGAACTATATGGAAGGCCATCAATACGGGAAGATATTGGTTGTTGGTCCTCTTGTTATAAGTTTGTTGGTAGGAATGAGCGTACGGGATACGTCCGGTAAAGCTGTTGCAAATTTGGAGTACGAAAAGATTACTCATGAAAAACCCGTGTTTGAAGGAGATACTATATACGGGGAGAGCGAAATATTGGAGAAGCGTACTACCAGTCGTGGAGACAGAGGTGTTGTTTATACGGAGAGTAGAGCGTTTAATCAAAACGGTTATAAAGTTTTAACATTGAGGCGTAGATTTTTAGTGCCTCGGAGGGGAGAGTAGGGTCAATTGAACCTAGATTCACAAAACTATACTGCCTCTATTCACTATGACAAACGCCTGTACGATCAAGATATAGTGGGATCCATAGCCCATGTTAAGATGTTGGCCCGCCAGGACATTGTGAATGGGGATGATGCAGATAAAATTGAAGCCGCATTATTAGAAATCAAAACGGAAATCGAACAAGGATCTTTCCCGTGGCGTGTAGAACTCGAAGATATCCATATGAACATAGAGGCACGTTTGTTCGAAAAAATTGGTGACATAGCTGGTCGGTTGCACACTGGTAGATCAAGGAACGATCAGGTAGCTTTGGACATACGGATGTATACCAAAGAAATGGTTGACCGGACTGTAGAATTGATCAATGAACTAAGATTAGTACTAGTCACAAAGGCTGAAGAGAACCCAAGAGTTGTGATGCCAGGTTATACCCATGTTCAACGTGCTCAACCTGTTTTGTTTGCTCATCACATGCTGGCTTATTTCGAAATGTTCGGTCGTGATGTGAAAAGATTTAAACAGGTCAAGGACAACGCGGATGTAATGCCATTGGGCAGTGGTGCAATCGCGGGTGTTCCATATCACATAGATCGAGATTGGGTCGCCGAGTACCTCGGTTTTGAATCGATCTCTCGTAATAGTATGGACGCGGTATCAGATAGAGATTTCTTAGTTGAATATCAAGCAGCTTCAGCCCTATGTATGATGCATCTTTCTCGCTTGGGGGAAGAACTCATATTCTGGTCTTCCGATGAGTTTAAGTTTGCTAGACTTGACGATGAACACACTACTGGAAGTAGTATGATGCCTCAAAAAAGGAACCCTGATTTTGCTGAAATTGCTAGAGGAAAGACTGGTCGGGTATATGGCAATTTGATGTCTATACTGACTGTTTTGAAAGGCTTGCCTCTGGCCTACAATCGAGATATGCAGGAAGATAAAGAAGGTTTTTTTGACACGATCGATACCATTCTACTTACGACGAATGTATTTAAGGGAATGGTTAGCAAAATGCAAATCTATCCTGATAGGATGAGAGATGCAGCCCGAGGGAGTTATTTGTTAGCTACTGATGTAGCAGATTATTTGGTGGATAAAGGTATCCCGTTTCGAGAAGCCCACTCGATAGTTGCTGACTTGTCATCTTACGCTCTTTCAGAAGGGAAACATTTTGATGAACTTTCTTTAGATGTGTACCGGCGGTTTTCAGATGTTTTCGATATGGATGTATTTGAGATTACTGTGGATACTTCTGTAGCGGATAGAGATGTTGTAGGCGGGACAGCTTTTGGTAGAGTGTCGATAGCTGTTGGAGCCGCAAAAGAAGAATTGGACGCTGAAAGAGATGAAAATGTCTGAAATTAAGTTAGCACCTTCGATTCTATCTGCTGATTTTGCCAGACTAGGCGAGCAGGTACATGAAGCGACTGAAGCTGGTGCTGACTACATCCATGTAGACATAATGGACGGACATTTCGTACCCAATATTACGATTGGTCCGGATATTGTGAGGTCGATAAGACCATGGACTGATATACCGCTTGATGTTCACATGATGGTGCAAGAACCTGGTCGTTACATAAGTCAAGTTGTTGATGCAGGCGCGGACATAATAACTGTTCATGCAGAAGCATGCGTACATCTGCATAAAACTGTTCATCAAATTATTGAAGCCAATGTCAAGCCTAGTGTCGCGATTAATCCGGGAACTCCGGTGTCGATTTTAGAGGATGTTATAAGCGACTTGAGTCAGGTTCTGGTAATGAGTGTTAATCCTGGTTTGGGAGGGCAATCGTTTATCGAAAATTCATTAGATAAAATTTCTCGAATGCAAAATTTGATACTAGAAACTGGCTCGAATACAGAAATAGAGGTAGACGGAGGAATCAAAGCCGATACCGTTGCTCGCGTTGTTTCTGCTGGTGCCAATGTTTTGGTAGCTGGGTCGGCTGTTTTTAATGATAATGTCACTGTAGCGGAATCTATAAGAGATATACGCAGTAGGTATCAAATAAAAACTAAGAAGGACTGAGTTCTTTAATAGCAGTATTGTTCAATCGAAAATTGACATGGCGGAACTGACAGTTTTTTCAATGTCAGACGGAGAATGCGCGCTTGATACGAACATTGCTTCAAATGGCGATGGAGGTATGTATACACCAGCTTTAAGCATGCCGATGAAGAATTCTTCGAATTGATTCTGGTTGCATTCTGAAACGGATTTCCAGTCGGTCACCTCTTTGTCATTGAAAAAAACAGTCATCATGGAACCTACTCGGTTAATTGTAACTGGTACGTTCGATTTCGCCATAACGTCTGTCAATCCAAGCTCCAATTTTGATGAAACATTTTCTAGGTCTTGATAGATCTGGGACTCTTTCAATAATTCAAGTGTTTTAAGACCGGCGGTCATTGTCACAGGATTTCCAGATAATGTACCTGCTTGGTACATCGGTCCGAGTGGTGACACCTTTTGCATTATTTCTTTCTTGCCACCATAGGCTCCTACTGGCATACCACCACCTATTATCTTGCCAAGACAGGTGAGATCAGGCTCGATGGAGTAAAGCGTTTGGGCTCCTCCATAGTCTACACGGAAACCCGTAATGATTTCGTCGAAAAGTAGTAGAGTGTTGTTTTGTGAAGTGATGGATCTTAATTCTTCAAGGAAGCCACTTGCGGGTGGAATTACACCCATGTTCCCTGATATTGGTTCCACCATGACACATGCAATTTCTTCGGGGTGCCGTTCAAAATGTATTTTTACCGATTCAATGTCATTGTACTGAGCCACTAGTGTTTTGCTAGCTGAATCTGAATCTACTCCAGCGCTGTTCGGCACGCTGTGTGAAGCAGCTCCCGATCCGGCAGCTACCAGCAATCCATCTACATGACCGTGGTAAGCTCCTTGGAACTTCAGGATTTTGTCACGACCGGTGTAGGCTCTTGCCAGCCTCATAGCACTCATAGTGGCCTCGGTACCGGAGCTGACGAATCTTAACATTTGGATAGATGGGATTGCTTCTATAATCAGATCAGCTAGTTGATTTTCAACTTCAGTGGGTGCACCGAAACTTGTGCCTTTTGCCAACATGCCTTGGATTGATTTTAGGACTCGTTGGTCAGCGTGTCCTAAAATCAATGGTCCCCATGAGCAAACGTAGTCTACAAAGGAATTGCCGTCAACGTCATAAATATGTGAGCCTGAACCTTTCGATACAAAAAAAGGCTCGTATTCTATGGAATTCCATGCTCTAGCAGGACTGTTTACTCCGCCGGGGAAGTATGACTTTGCTTTGGAAAAAAGATATTCGGATCTTCCCTGATTCACTGAATCTACCTCAGATTGAAAAAGATTGTAGATGTTATCATATCAGTTGGCGTAGAACATACATATGCTACACCAAAACATTTTCCTTAGATTAATACAGATGATACTAATGGATTTATAAATAATATGAAAATACTGGGAATTGAGACTTCTTGTGATGAAACTGCGGCGGCGATTATTGAAGATGGACGTCATATTGTTTCAAATGTAGTGTTCTCACAAACTGATATGCATTCAATTTATGGAGGTATAGTGCCAGAATTGGCTTCTAGAGAGCATATGTTGACCATATTGCCTGCTATAGATCAAGCTATGACCGAAGCGAATGTCACTTACTCTAATTTGGATGCGGTTGCTGTTACGCATGGACCTGGATTAGCAGGCTCACTATTGATAGGGGTTAATTCTGCCAAAGGTATTGCTTTGGGAAGGAATTTACCGTTGGTTGGCATAAATCATCTTGAGGGGCATATATATGCAGCATGGTTGGAAGACTCTGACCCGGAATCAGAGATAGGCTTCCCTGCTATATGCGTGATTGCATCTGGCGGTCACACGGATTTAATTTTAATGAAGGGCCATGGAGATTATCAGCTCGTCGGGAGGACTAGGGATGATGCGGCAGGCGAAGCTTTTGATAAAGGTGCTCGAGTACTTGGCCTTGGATTTCCTGGAGGTCCAGCTATTCAATCAATCTCCGAAAAAGGCGATAGTGATTCAGAGAAATTCCCAAGACCAAATATCAAAGATTCTTTAGATTTTTCGTTTAGCGGTCTTAAGACAGCTGTCCTGAGGAGGGCTGAGCAGAAGGGGATTTATCCTCAATCCGAAGGGGAAACTGTCAACCATCAAGATATAGCAAATGTAGCTTCTGGGTTTCAATCTGCAATAGTTGAATTCATAGTTAGAAGAACGGTTCAGGCCGTAAAAAAATATAATGCTAAAGGAGTGCTGTTGGGGGGTGGGGTTGCGGCTAATGCACTGCTCAGGAAAGAAATTAAAGCCAAGTGTCCCGTTTCTGTAATTGTACCAAAACCGTCATTGTGCACTGACAATGGAGCGATGATAGGTGCCGCGGCATATTTTCATTTAAGGCATGGAATGAGATATGAATTTAATCTCGACGTGGTTCCCAATTTGAGACTTGGCTAGTAGATTAACTATCTAGGAGCAAATTTTGAAGCCCGATACCCGTGTAAACGGTCGGCCGATATTTTTGTAGAGTGGACCCGATTGATAAACTTATGAATCTCTTCAACATCGGTGTCGTAAGGTAGATCAACGCGGAAGTACTGGTCACCGATGTGAAGCGCTAGAATTGGTGTGGGCGAGGTGGAGAACCGGTCAAACAAAAGATAACAGGATATTGCTGCAACGGTCACTGAGCTTGAAAATCTCAAGATAGAATTGTCCAAATAAAATAGGAGTATTAGAGCAACCAAAAATCCCAGAATTGGCCATATTAAATTGCCTTCTGTATTTTGCTCGAATCTTAAGCTTACGCTTTTTACCTCTGTAATAGAGCAAACGTACAGTTCTTGGTTTTTTGATGGACTAGTCACTCCAATGACTCGTTGATTGGTCAACATTACATAATTTTGGTTCAGTCCGTTACTGTTTACTGAACCGATTGTAGAATCTACAATTTCGTTATCGTCCAACTCAAAAGTACTTATCATGGCGTTCCTAGAGCCCTATTTGCGATTTATTATTGTTAGTCTATACTCATCATATCAGACTTGTACCTGTGAATCGGTATGGACTATAGGTCGATTACTATGGTAGCCTACAGTACGGTTTAGCTAGTTCTGGTTTTGGATGAATAGTTCTAGACAGGATCATTAACTTCACTAATTTGGAGGTACGATGGAACGCCCGATATATAAGCCTATAGGCTCACCGGTGGAGGAATTGGACACGCCTGCATTGATTGTTGATGCAGATATCCTTAACAGAAACATAAATAGAGTCCATTCATTTTTTGAAGGTAGTTCTGCGCTAATTAGGCCTAGCGTCGGTGTTCATGGATGCCCAGCCCTTGCTCATATGCAATTAAGTGCTCCTGGTACAGTAGGCGGGATATCCGTAGAGACACTTGGACAAGCAGAATCATTCAACTCATCTGGGATAAAGGACATATCGATAAATGGTCTTATTGTCACGGATCAAAAAATCACAAGATTGTGTGCCCTTGCACAGAATTCCACAGTGACTGTCTCTGTGGACAGCGCTAGCAATGTTCAAGATATATCCAATTCGGCCAGCGCTCTAGGAGTCACCGTAAGAGTATTGGTTGCTGTAGCCACTAGACCAGACAGGCTTGGAATTCAGCCAGGTAATCCCGCAGTAGAGTTAGCGAAGTTGATTTGTAATTCTGAAGGACTCGAATTTCAAGGTTTCCGAACTCACGAAGGCACGCTTCAGATTGATAATTTGAGTGGGCTTTCTCAGGACTCCATGGGGTGGATTAACCAAGTACTAGAGACAAGAAATCTGAGCGAATCGGCTGGGATCAACGTTAAAACGGTTAGTGCCGGAGGTACTTACAATTATGAAGTGGCGGGCAATACGGATGGAGTCACCGAAGTTACGGCTGGAGCCTATGCATTGATGGATGCGAAGTACCAAGGTAAGAGAGATGGTTTAGAGCCAGCCTGTAAAGTAATTACCACTGTAACAAGCTTTCCAGAAGAGTTGAAAATAATAACAGATGGTGGGAATAAAGCAATTGGTATGGATAGAGGCGCTCCAGTTTGCAATGAATTTCCTGATGCAGTGATAGCGCTTAGTGCGGAGCATGGCAACGTGAATTTGGCAAATCCCACCAGTCGTGAAGTTGTCATACGGGATAAACTCTGGTTTACTCCATGGGATATGGGAGTGACTGCGAATTTGTATGATTATATGAATGTCGTCCGCGATGGCAGGTTAGAATCTGTATGGGATCTTCCTGCTCGGGGTCGTTATAGATAGGAGTAGATGAAAGAATGGATAACTATCGTCCGGCCATTGGAACGCCAATTGAGCAGTTAGATACGCCGTGCTTATTGATAGACCTCGATGCTTTAGATAACAATCATGCGGTTGTTGCCGATACTTATGAAGGTAAGATTTGTAAAATGAGGCAACACACGAAGAATATTAAAAGCCCTAGGTTGGCGAGTCTGCAAATTCGGGCTGGAGGTACTTTGAATGGAGTATGTACGGCGAAATTGTCTGAAGCAGAAACTATGATTGAAGGCGGGATACATGACGTGTTAATCCCAAATCAAATTGTCACTGATGACAAATTGAAGAGACTGGCCGCTCTCAATAAACAAGGGGATGTAAAGGTTACTGTTGATAGTACAGAGAACATTGAGGATATATCCAGGGTAGCTGTTGATCAAGGCGTGACCATTGGAGTATTGATCGAAGTGGATACCATGATGAAGCGTGGTGGTGTGCGTAGTCCTGAGCAAGGAGTTGTTTTGGCTAAACTGGCCGAAAAACTGCCTGGAATTAGGTTCATGGGAGTGATGAGTCATCAGTCAGCCGATGGTTGGCCTGATTCTGATGAACTAATGAGGCTTTCACAATATTACATAGGTATATGTTTAGAAGTAAAAGAGGCTATTGAGGCCGAGGGAATAAATGTGGAGATGGTTTCAAGCGGAGAAACTTTTTCATACGCCACAGCTACTGAGATAGATGGGGTCACCGAGGTTGAGGGTGGGAGTTATGCATTGATGTCAAATATATATGGGTATTTGGACGAATTTCAAATATCCAATAAAGTATTGGGCACCATAGTTAGCACGGTTGGATCAGATATAGGAATTGGTGATTTGGGGATGAAAACTCTTTCTACTGCTGCAGCAACAGACGCAAGTATCGAGGGCATTCCCGGGGCCTCTATATTGGAAGTTCAGGATGAACATATCTATCTGAAATCAAACGAACACAAATTTGAGGTGGGTCAACAATTTATGGTATTGCCAGGATATCAGGACCATTTGATCAATCGCTGGGATCAATACATTGGGGTCCGCAATGGTGTCGTTGAGCAGGTTCTGGATATACCCGGCCGAGGATGCCATCATTAATCCGTTATAGATCGTGGTGATGGACTTATATGAACCGGGTCACTCAATGGAAATAACGTCCCGCGTCAATTACTAGTGTCTGCCCTGTTACACTGTCGGTTTCGCAAAAACTAACTACTTGATTTGCTATGTCATCCTTGTCTGCAGATCGTTTCAATAGAGATCCTTCTCTAGCAGATTTACTGAATCCGGGGTCTAGATTTGCGGTTGCTCTAGTTCCTTCAAGGTGCCCGGGCGCTATGCAGTTAACTAGTATGTGTGGTGCAAGGCCTACTGCCATACATCTTGTTAGGTGATTTAACCCTGCCTTTGATACTGCGTAAGCTATTGATGACCCTGAAGGAGCAAGTCCAGCAACGGACGAAATATTGACTATTCGTCCATTGCTGCGCTTCATCATACTTGGCGCTACTGCCTTAGTAGTAAGCATTGGGCCGGTTAAATTAATGTCCAGAATTTTTGTCCATTCTTCATGAGTTAAACTGTCGAGATCATTGAAAGCAATCATTTTATTGTAGGCAGCATCGTTTATCAGTATATCTACTCTACTAAAATGTTCTTCTACATTAGTAACAAGATTTTCCACCTGAATAGGGGATGACACGTCGCATTGAAAAGCTTTTGCTTCAAATCCGGAGGATCTAAGTTCATCTGAAAAATTTTCAGCACTAGTTTTACTAGCTGCGTATACAACGGCAATTTTGCTGCCCTTTTTTGCCAAAGCTAAACAAATTCTCTGGCCAAGGCCTCCGTTACCGCCTGTGACTATAGAAACAGTACCGCGTAAATCCATTGTTTTAATCCTTAGGGTATTATTAGATAGGGTTTGTTACTGTGATTGTAGCATTGTCATCTCTAATGAGGGGGCGTTTCCTGTTGAATAATAATATGACCTTTGTTAAAAGATCACTGTTATCTCTATGGCAGGAAGGATCTATATGGGACTGAGTGCATGGATGTTCGCTGCTTTTTACGACTTTTTGAATTCAGTGGTGGAAGAGAGAGTTAAACCCTACAGATTAGAAACAGCAGGGAAAGCATGGGGTGATGTTATAGAAATAGGAGCAGGGACTGGAGCAAATCTTGCTTATTACAACAGGAATGTACGACTCACTATTTCTGAGCCAAATCCTCATATGGTTAGTAGATTATCTAAGCATGCGAAAGCTTTGGGAGTTAGTCCCCAAATAGTTTCAGACCCCGGAGAGGACCTGCCTTTTGATGATGACAGTTTCGATTGCGTTGTTACAACCCTAGTGCTTTGCATGGTAGAAGATCATGAATCAGTTATCAAAGAAGTTAAAAGGATAATACGGCCAGGGGGGCATTTTCTTTTTTATGAGCATGTTATTTCCCAAAATGCAGGAATGCGTAGGTTCCAAAGATGTTTGAATCCTGCATGGAGATTTTGTACCACAGGCTGTAATTTAGATAGAGATATCGGTCTGGCAGTGCTAAATGGTGGCTTCAAAAAAGTAGAAATGAAATCATTTGACCTGTCGGTTGGATTACCGTTGACTATACCCAACATTGTAGGGATTGCTAAAGCATGAATATTGATTCAGAATGTGTTTCGTATTGAAAATACTCCTCCAAGAGATGCTTTGTGCAAAGCTTTACGGACATTGACTAAAGTAGGACCGTTGCGTGTGAGGGTAATTCCCAAGGTAGCATCACCTTTGAAATTAAGAGTTCTTTCACCATCTAAAGCAACTGTCCCAGAAGGATACTTGCATTTTATCTGTTCCCCAAATTTGATTGGCGTACATTCTTGCACTCCAATTGTAGAAACTAATCCAGGGACCATAGGGGCTTTGACACTTATACCTCCATGTCCTAGTTTTAAATGAAGGCCGGTATCTTCTTCTGGAGTTGTAGGCATAAGTGCAGCCCCAATTGCTGATATACCTGTATTTCCTGGCACGGCCTGCGACAGCACAATTTCTATGATACTTTCAGGTTCCCACAACGCCCTGGATCCTATGAAGTCACGATTGGAGATTGCAAGATCAATGAGTGCAGTATCAATTTCATTTGAGGATTGTTTTGGTTGAATTTCAATCAATTTGCGACGAGAAGAAACTTCATTCGGGTCTATAAATCCTCTTGCTATTGCTGCCGCTGCCTGCCCGGCCGTTGTTCCTTCGATCATCTCTGGGAATACATTGTTTGTTCCGGTCGAAACTGCGATTAAAGGGGTGCTTCGTGATCCTTTAGCCACTGATCGGTTGGTTCCATCCCCTCCGAGAGTGATAATGCATGCCACACCAATGTCAACCATAGCCTTAGATGCTTCTACAGAGTCTAGATCAGAAGCGTATGTGTGCATTGAGACTTTTTCGCATTTGAAATCGAACGGGGTTGATTTGAACGCATTCCAGCACAAGTCATACGGATCTGGCATAAATAAAACTTGATCTATACCAATTGAGTCTAGCCCTGCGTATATACGTCTAACAATGTTGATTTTTTCATGATTAGGGATCACTCTGCCTTGTGCAACAAGTCTCCTTATGTCTTTTCCGGCAGCAGGATTTGCAATAATACCAACAACAGCATTATTCATTGTTTTGGTTGGAACCGACATTGTCATTGGGCCAATTATCTATTTCAACAAGAGCGTTAGCGATCCTTTTGCGCAAAGTTTCTTCAGAATCAGATGACCATTTGTAGAAACCTTCCCCAGTTTTGACACCCAATTTTTCGGATTGGATTTTTTGTTGGAGTACTGAAGGTATTTTCGAGGAATTCTCAAGTTGGGGGAATAACCATTGCCCTATAGATTCAATGAGATCCCACCCAGCTAAATCAAATACTTCAAATACTCCAGCAACAGACCATCGCCTGCCTATCCCTGTTTTGATTATAGTATCCACATCAGATGGATTTAGTACACCTTTTTCTACAAGCCAAAGTGCCTCGCGCAATAAAGCACCCTGCAATCTCATTGCAGCAAATCCAGGTATTTCTTTTTTCAAAACGACTGGTTGCTTGCCCATGTCTGTCAATAAATTAACGGTAGTTTGAATCGAGTTCTCTGAGCACTCTTTCGTACCGATGATTTCTACGAATGGCAATAAATATGGTGGATTCGCATAATGGGCTGCAAGTACTTTATCGGGGCGAGTTGTTGCTGTTGAAATGTCACTAGGCATTAAACTAGATGTGCCTGTAATCAATATTGTGTGGACGGGACAATATTGATCAAGTTGCGCAAAGATGTTTCTCTTGACTCTAAGATCTTCTGCCACGTATTCCATGACCATGTCAACTCCATCTACGGCCTCTTCTATAGATGTGGTAGTTGTGACATTATCGATAGCCAGTTGGACTTGGCTACTATCTACTTTGCCCATTGAAAATAGGCGTTCTGTATTCGATTCGATATTAGCTACTGCCCTCTTCAGGCTTGATTCAGATCTAGCGGTAAGTCTAACATCAAACCCTGCGATAGCGAATTCTTGTGCAATACCATGGCCCATTACCCCGGCACCAATTACTGCAATTTTTTCTATTCCATGTCTATTTTTCATGAGATTTTACACCAATGGAGAAGATTCGATGATTTGAGGCATGAGCTTATGATCCAAGTGGGCACCAGTAATGATCATTGCGACCTTCCTGCCTTTTAATAAATTTTGATTAGCTACAATGCCTCCAAGTCCAATAGCTGCTGATGGCTCTACCATGATACTTTCATATTTCATTAGGGTATTGATGGCAGGCAGGATTTCTGATTCACTGACCAGCCATAGATCGTCTATTAGAGGTATTAATTCGTCCACAATAGGTTGAATTGGCATTCTAACCGCAAGGCCGTCTGCAATCGTTGATATTTGGCCGCCATGAAAATTAGAATTACCTTTAATAGCGTGATACATAGAAGGTGCTCCTGACGGTACTATTCCTACTATTTTTGTTGTGGGACTTTTCTTCTTAAACACATCAGCCATCCCCTTAATGAGAGATCCATTGCCGATTGGTATAATTAGCCAATCCCACGAATCAGATTGAGATAATATCTCCTGGGATATTGTTGATGCGCCTTCTGCGATTTCTGGTATTGAGCCATCCTCCCAAAAACTACTGCCTGTTTCTAATGCTTTTTGTCGGGCATGGTCTTTGGATTCATCAAAGTCATTACCGTATGTGATAACACGAGCACCGGTTAGCCGTATCCGTTCTACCTTAGTTCGTGTAGCTCCGTTTGGGACTACTACAGATATATTTATCCCGTATCTAACTCCGGCCTGAGCGACTGCAAGACCAAAGTTTCCTGCCGACGCTACCCAGATTTTGTTACTGAGGATTTCTTCTTTTAATCGATGCATGGCTACGATCGCTCCCCGGAGCTTGAATGAACCTACGGGAGTGCAATCTTCACGCTTAAACCATAGATCCATTTGTAGTTTATCTCCAATGACGCTAGCAGGAAGTAGGGGAGTGGGAGTCCATGATTCTGCATCTATCAGATTTAAAGCGGCGTCATATTTATTCAAATTCATCAGCTTATTCCTTGACTGACTGCCAGAGATTACAATCACAGATTTTCATGGAAGCCAAGAGGGTTTTCTTCAAATCGAATGCTTTCCATTGCGGATACGGCTGATTCCTTAATGATGTTATCTTCGTCATCTAGGTAATCAGATATAATTTCCTTTGCTAAAGAACCCCCAATTTGGCCTAGAGATCTGAGAGCTGATGCCTTGACTTCTGCATCATCGTCTGTGAGAAGTTCAGTAAGATAAGGGATTATTGTTTCGTCTCCAAGTTCACCTAAAGAGGATGCAGTCTCGTAGCGGATGGCAGGATCAGGGTCCTTGAGGTTCCCTGTTAACGATTTTATCCACTGTGCTTCAGAGGTGCGCCCCATGGCATAAATTGCGCTTTGGCGAAGCTTACTGTCGTGAGAGTTGTGAGCATTGAGTATTATGTTTTCTATGCCAGTTGACCCGAAGTGTGCAATAGTTTCGATAGACCGTCGTTTTGTATCTATGTCGGACGACTCGTCTCCAATCGCATATAGGAGAGCCTTGCGTATTTGCTCAGAGTCTCTATGGATCAGCTTGCCTTCCTGAGAACGTTGTGTGAATGTTGCAAGTGTCATGGCCGCAGCTTGGCGGACTTGGTTTGATGGGTCATCTTTGAGTAATGTAATTAGAGGTTTAATGAGGCTGCGGTCATTTGATTCCCACAAGCCAAGGACAGAAGTCTCTCTAATCAATGGATTCTTATCAGAGATACCGATTAAGAATATAAGGGAGAAATCCATCTCTATGTCAGATTCACTTAAGTTTGTAAGTTCGTCAAGTGTTTCCTTTTTCCGGTCGGTACTGAGGGATTCCCAAGCTAACTGAAACTGGACCATATTGTTTCCAGGTAAAGAGGATAACAATGACAAATTTGTTTGATGAATAGAACTTGTTTCATCGGCCAGTGAGGTGAGGCATTTATCGATGCTCAGTTTGTGCTCCTAATTGCTAGAAAATTCATGCCCAGTTTGAATTAACATAATAAAAATATAATGTCAGTTGAAGGTCAATTCTGAGCATATAAATCGCTTCTTTATATAAATTTTGAGTGGATGATATCCTACAGAAGGTCGTAAAATAATGCTACCTTTGGTTATTCGTGATGTGGTGAGGTTTATTTAGTGTGAAATTTCAATATGGGTACACTAAAAAAATACGCAGGAAACATGTTCCCCCAACTGAAATAATGACTCAGCTCGGTAGTGTCTATGGCCCTATAAATTGGGAGCCTCGTTATGGACCGGCTTTTGAGTTAGTGTCGACAATATTGTCTCAGCATACTTCCGACATTAATTCACATCGAGCTTTCAATAATCTGATGGCTGAGTTCAAAACATTAGACCATATAGCGGATGGGACTGTTGGTGATATTGCATCAGCCATTCGCACGGGGGGATTAGCCAACGTTAAGGCAACTAGAATTAAGGAGGTACTACTTTTGGTGAGGGAGAGAGTGGGATCTTTTGACTTATCATTTTTGGCGGAAATGCCACTTGCTGAGTCTAAGGATTGGCTGAAGTCTTTACCAGGAATTGGCCCCAAGACCGCGGCGATCATATTGTGTTTTTCGTTGGGGATGCCGGCTATGCCTGTAGACACTCATATATTTAGGGTATCTAAGAGACTGGGATTGATAGGGGCCAAAATTAATGCTGATGACGCGCACGATATATTGGAACCCATGGTAGACCCAGATGATGTTTTTGCTTTTCATATGTATCTAATTGAACATGGAAGAAAAATTTGTAAAGCTCAGAGGCCAAAGTGTAGTGAATGCGTTTTTGAAGATGCTTGTCCGTCTCGTCATTTGTTTAAATAAAAATCAGGATTTTACATACGTCTAAAGAACATATTCAAATGTCAGTTCTTGTTTGGGATTAAGTAGGCAACTATACTTATCCCCAATAATGATTAATAGTGAGGGTTATTTTGAAAGTAGGCATAATCAATGTTACTGGGTACGCAGGCTCTGAGCTTGCTAGGATTTTATTCAAACACCCAGAAGTAGAGATAACATCAGTTACTGGGCGGAGTGCGGCAGGTAAAAAAGTACCTGAAGTACTTCCACATCTTTCGCAGATGGATATTCCTATAACAGTCACTATTGAGGAATCAGTAGATTTTGTTTTCTCAACGCTTCCTAGCGGAGCCAGTGCAGAAATTTTGCGCCCTTTTATAGTCAGCGGTGTACCGTCAGTTGACATTGCGGCAGATTTTCGGATTCACGACCCTGATAAATTTAAAAATGCCTATAAATTAGACCACCCGACGCCAGAGCTTTTGAAAAATGCAGTTTACGGATTGCCTGAAATACATCGGGACCAGATAAAGAAAACCTCATTGGTAGCTAATCCCGGATGTTTCCCAGAAGCTTCTCTGCTTGCTCTTGCTCCCGCTGTCAAAAGCGGGTTAGTTCTGAGTGATCTGATTATAGATGCAAAGACCGGTATATCGGGAGCCGGAAGAGGGGGACTAGCTACCAGTTCAATTGATCATTTTGCAGAGGCGGATGAGAATGTATTGGCATATGGATTGACCGGTCATGGTCACCAACCGGAAATTCTACAAGAATTGACTGAATTGGCGGGCAACCAGCTGTTGAAAGTCACCTTTGTCCCGCACAGGGTACCGATGTCACGAGGTATCATGGCTACTTGTTATGCTACGTTGTCGGATCAGTCGGTGACCAATGAGGATATGATAGAAATCTATAGATCATTTTATCAAAATGAGCCATTTGTGAAAGTCACGGATTTTGCTCCTCAAACTAAATATACGACTGGTTCAAATATGTGCCTCGTATTCCCTGTTGTAGACCGGGAGAATGCCCGGCTTATTGTTGTAAGTTGCTTGGATAACCTTGTTAAAGGTGCTGCAGGTCAGGCCGTGCAAAACATGAATTTAATGTCAGGTTTACCCGAAACAGAAGGTTTGGGTCAGTTACCTTTGTATCCGTAGAAGTATCTTTTGATTTAATTAGTATATACAGATCTGTGGATAATGGATTATTTACCGGGTGATAATTGCCAGTAAATTCATTGCGACCCGATAGAGATAAAGGTAAAATGGAACTGTAATGTTCTAAGTTTACGGTAGATTGTTAGCCAATTTGAGAATATGCACTATTGATTTTGTTTATAGGTGGTGCTGGTTGTTTTTGTCTTACAATCTCAAGCAGACTTTAGAGTTATCCATGGCCCCATCGTCTAGAGGACTAGGACAGCGGCCTTTCAAGCCGCAAACACGGGTTCGAACCCCGTTGGGGCCACACTTTTTGATCGATCCAGAATTTTGTTGATAGAGACGGTTTGTTAATGCCTAACAAAAATGAGGTGGGGTTAGCGAGGCATTTCACTGCTACAGGTTTTGTTGTATCCGATGGGCATGTTTTGCTACATTGGCATGCTAAAGTTAAGGCTTGGCTTCCTCCAGGAGGTCACATCGAAGAGAATGAAGATCCTGTTCAAGCAGTATGCAGAGAAGTGCTTGAAGAAACAGGGCTTGAAGTACGGGTGGTCAAAACAGGATATGAAGTGGATCTTGACTATCCCGAACAAATACAAACTCCCTACCTGATAATGATCGAAGATATTAACGATCCTGTGGATGGATTCCATCAACATATTGATATGATTTATTTCTGCAAAATCATTGGTAATAAGAGAAATTTGAAAGATGGTTGGCTGTGGGTTACTCGTGAAGATATTTTGAACGAGGCGATCTTGGATGTAAGTGGTTCTTTACCAAATTGCCCCCCTCAAGATGTGCGTCTCCTAGCAGAAAAAGCTTTTGATATAGTCGAGAATGAGGGTGGGTGATATAGAGCTATATCCCGTGTTGTTTACGGTGGAGAAAAAGTAATTTTTTGAGTTCGGGTATAGGGTCGATATGATCATCAATTCGAAGGTCTATATAGCGATCGGATTTACCTTCCCAACCACTGTCAAGTTTTGCTATGTATATAGCCGCACTCTGTTTCCCTCGCTTGTCTCCGCCAGCAGATTCCGCGGACTCTAATCCGGCGATCATTCTTTCTGGTAACAATCCATTTGTAACCTCGAATGTCTCAGCTAGTGATTTCACTACTTGTTCTCCTGTCAGCATGTTTCCCTGGCAACTGTAATATTCACCCTGGAAATGCCCGGCCCAAGGTACACAACTCTTTCCGGTGTAAGCTGATGTTTCCCCATTCGAATTCACTATCCCAATTTGCCTGTGGTCACGACCAGAGTCACTATTTATTAGTGTGTCCAAAACATCTGTCACATTAGTTTTTGTTTCCAGTAAGCTCAATCCTTTTGGTCCGAAATCAACATTGGCTGATGCCTGAGTCGCGATTGCTCCAACTTTGGCTTTGGCCCAAGGTACTACCGAGCCGACTGCTAGGTTCTTAGTAGCAACTGCTACCCCTATTTCATCAGTTGTGGGGTCGAAGGCAACAATAGAAAAGGTCATGTTTCACCTCGATACAAATACAATATCCATTCTGTGGAGTATTCTATAGCTCATTACTAAGGATGTGCTGCGTTTGGTCGCGCAAAGAATAGCAGAGTGAGATCTAATGGTACAGTGTAATTGACAATTTCTTTTGAAAATGGAGAAAATGTCACAATGAAAATTGCGATGGCAGATTGCAATTGTTGGACTTAAGTTTTTTGTTGCTCGCATGGGTTTTATTTGCGGTTATAGATAGGACTAGGTAGACTTTTAATCAAGTCCTTGTCTTTTTGGATCTACATGCTGTTTTCATGCAAGTTTATTTTAGCTTTCGTTGATTTGCCAAAATTGGTTAATGCGAATTGAGTGAGGTATATAGGGATGTCAATGCAAGATGGAGAGAGACGGTACAGGCATACTGGGGTTGAGTCGAAGTGGCAAAAAGAATGGGAGAAAGCAAGTGTCTACTCAGTAAGCGATGATGATTCAAAACCTAAGTGGTATGAGCTGACTATGTATCCCTATCCGTCTGGAGACATACACATTGGCCATTGGTATGCAATGGCTCCATCTGATGCACATGCTCGGTTTATGAGGATGAAAGGTTACAATGTCTTACATCCTATGGGATTTGATGCATTTGGATTGCCAGCTGAAAATGCTGCTATTAAAAACGGAATTCACCCATTCAAATATACTATGGCTAACATAGATAATATGCGTCTCCAACTTAAAGCTATGGGAACCATGTATGACTGGGACAGAGAAATTGTCACGTGTTCACCTGAATATTACAAATGGAATCAGTGGATGTTTTTGCAACTCTACAATTCAGATTTGGCTTACCAGACTTTCGCGCCTGCTAACTGGTGTCCCTCCTGTAATACTGTCCTTGCAAATGAGCAGGTTATTGAGGGAGTCTGTGAGCGGTGCCAGACAGATGTTACCCATCGAGACCTGAATCAATGGTTTTTTCGGATTACCGAATATGCTGACGAACTATTAGATCATTCCAATATAGAGTGGCCAGAAAAAATTAACAGCATGCAGGCCAACTGGATAGGACGTAGCGAAGGTGTTGAAGTAGATTTTGATATATCAGGAAAATTATTGAACCCTAAAACACTTTCCACATTTACCACTCGTGTTGACACAATATACGGTGTGACGTTTGTTGTTTTAGCGCCCGAGCACCCTCTAGTATCCGAATTGACGTTACAAAAGCATAAATTAGAAGTAGAGGCATATATAGAACAAGCTAGACGCCAGACCGAGGTTCAGAGGTTATCCACGGAAAAAGAGAAGACAGGTGTGTTCACTGGGTCTTACTGTCGCAATATATTAACTGACGAAGATGTCCCTATATTTGTAGGAGACTATGTATTGCCATCATATGGTACAGGTATGGTTATGGGAGTGCCAGCCCACGACCAGAGAGATTTTGAATTCGCAAAGAAGTATGGGATTCCGATAAAAGTTGTTATAGCTGAAAAAGAATCGATTCAGCAAGATATCTCTGAAGCTTATGTAGTGGATGGGATTTTGGTGAATTCTGGACAATTCAATGGCACCACCAGTTCTGAAGCTCGTAACCAAATAGCCAATCATATGGAATCTTTAGGTTTTGGACGGAAACATGTTAATTATAGGGTGAGGGATTGGTTAATTTCCAGGCAACGCTACTGGGGGACACCCATACCGATTATATATTGTAATGAATGTGGAACTGTCCCAGTTCCTGAAAATGACCTTCCGGTACTTCTTCCTGAAGATGCGGAATTTCGTCCAACCGGGGAGTCTCCATTGGCCCTACATGCAGGGTTTGTGAATACAAGCTGTCCGCTTTGCGGATCTCCGGCAAACCGGGAGACCGATACCATGGACACGTTTGTTGATTCTTCTTGGTACCAACTAAGATTTACCTCTCCAAATTACAGAAGTGGTGCCTTCGATCCCTTGGTGGCTGATCAATGGGGGCCAGTAGATCAATATACTGGCGGTGCTGAACATGCAGTTATGCATTTGTTATATTCCAGGTTTTTCACTAAGGCCTTACGAGATATGGATCTGGTGAAATTCGATGAACCTTTTATACGGTTGTTTAGCCAAGGTCATATAATTGCTGGCAGTCAAAAAATGAGTAAGTCGAGAGGCAATGTGGTAGCTCCAGACAACTATGTAGAGAAATTCGGGGCTGACACAGTCAGGTGTTACCTGATGTTTTTGGGTCCATGGGATCAAGGAGGGGAGTGGAGTGACAACGGCATCAACGGAATGTATCGATGGCTCAACAGAATATGGGATATATGTACAAGAGATTCTAGCTCAAGAGTAGCAGAATCGATTGATACTAATCGAGTACGTGAATACCAAAGATTTTTGCATAAGACTATAAAGCGAGTCACCGAAGATATGGACCGTTTTAAATTTAATACATCGATAGCAGGGATGATGGAACTTTCCAATTTCATAAATCAAAATTGGGATAATTGGGGGATAGGTAAAGAAATATGGGACGAATCTGTTGAAGTGTTTATTAAGTTGTTAGCTCCTATGGCTCCGCACTTATCAGAGGAATTGTGGTTTTTGACGGGTCATGAGTTTAGTATTCACCAGCAACCTTGGCCAGAATGGTCTGGAGAACTAGCTACTGATGAATTGATAACACTGATTATTCAAGTTAATGGGCGTCTTCGAGACAAAATAGATGTTGAATCATCAATAAGTCAAGAAGAAGCGGAGAAAATAGCGTTGGGACGTGATCGTGTGAAGGCACATATAAGTGGTAATAATATTCAGCGCGTGATATATATTGACGGCAAACTTATAAATATAGTGGCATCATAAATAGGTAGATAATTAGTAACAAAAATCAACGGGAGATTGGGTGATGGAATTTTCAATAGCAGTTTTACCAGGGGATGGTATAGGTCCAGATGTGATTGAGGAAGCAGTTCGAGTGCTTAAAGCTGTTTCCAACAGATTTGGTCACCAGTTTGATCTGAAGCAAGGATTGATTGGCGGAATTGCTATAGATAATACCGGTAGCGCGTTGCCAGACGAGACGTTAGATGTCATCGATAATGCAGATGCGGTTTTATTTGGTGCAGTAGGGGGGCCAAAATGGGATGCCCCGAACGCCAAAGTCCGCCCTGAAGAAGGTATATTGGGTCTTCGGCAAAAGCTAGGCCTTTTTGCTAATCTGAGGCCGGTGAAAGTTCAGCCTGCATTGGCCAATTCAAGCCCAGTGAAGAGAGAGATCCTAGATGGGGTAGATATGATTGTTGTGCGTGAATTGACTGGAGGTCTATATTTTGCCAAACCAAAAAAACGATGGAGTACATCTCGAGGTCTTAGAGGAGTAGATACACTTAGATATACAGAACAAGAAATAGATAGAATTATGCGAGTTGGTTTTGAACTAGCCTTGGGTCGTTCTAAGAAAGTTACCTCGGTTGATAAGGCTAATGTTCTGGAGACAGGTAGGTTATGGAGGGAAGTGGCCACTACTGTTTCTAAGGATTATCCTGAAGTAGAATTGGAGCATGTGTTGGTTGATAATGCTGCTATGCAGTTGATTATGCGCCCGTCTATGTTTGATGTCATAGTGTCGGAAAACACATTTGGAGATATTCTAACTGATGAGGCTTCTGTTTTATCAGGATCGTTGGGGATGTTGCCTTCAGCTAGCATAGCAGGGTTGCCAGAAAAAACTTCGACAAACGCTGTCAGTACCATAACGATGGGACTCTATGAACCTATACACGGGAGTGCGCCAGATATTGCTGGCCAAGGGATTGCCAATCCGATTGGTACTATACTGAGCGTCGCCATGCTACTACGGCATTCACTTCGCCTCGAACATGAGGCAGAAGCTATAGAGAATGCCGTGGAAGGGGTACTTGCAGAAGGCTATAGAACCAAGGATATTTCAGCTGATGGAGGAGATGTTGTCGATACCACCCGCATGGGATCTGTTGTTGCGGGGAGGATCTAAGCCTAAATTTGTCAAGACTAGACTGATAGTTAGTGGTATTGATTTAGATCCAGTTGTTCAGAGATTCCAAAATCATCAGCTAGTTGTATTAGTTTACTCCAAGTAGAGTCTTCAACTGATATTCCGTCGCTGGCAACTTTCTTTGAATGAAGATACTCAATTTCGCCTGGGTAAAAAACTTCTTCAAAACCGGCTGCGGGTTTTGAACTCTTCAAGTAATCAGCAAAATCAGTTACTTCTTTCTTGAAGGTATCTATCGGTCTGAATTTACTCACGTCGAAGACTGCCATAAAGCATCCGTCGTTGTGCCTGCCGGTGGGTTCAACTCCAAATCCTAATCCTGTAAGTACGCCTGAAAGTATTTCAACCATAACTGATAATCCGTATCCTTTGTGTCCCTCTGTGCCGCCGAGTGGTAGTTGAGCCCCGGTATCTCGGTTGTTAGGATCTGTAGTAGGATTACCTTCGGAATCGAGCAGCCATCCTTCTGGAATTGGAGCCCCTCTAGCTGCGGCGAGAATTATCTTTCCACCTGCTACAGCACTAGTCGCCATATCAACGAAGATAGGGCCTTCCAAATTACTTGGGATCGCTATACATATTGGGTTAGTTCCTAGTCTTGCTTCTCTTCCCCCAAAAGGTGCTACCGATTTAGCAGAACGCCCCGAGTCAGCTGTCATGAGTCCTATCATATTTGCATCAGATGCCATTAGAGGATAGTCAGCAACTCGACCAACGTGCCCTTGCCTACGCACCGTTGCGGCAGCTACCCCGCTTACGGATGCTTTTTTGATGATTGTTTTCATCACGTATTCTGAAACCACAAAGCCAAATCCCCAATTGCCGTCTACAACTATGGTAGAGTCAGTTTCTTGGACCACGTCTATTGGAGCACCAGGGACTATGTGACCGACCTGTATACGGTCTATGTAAGTAGGTATAGCTATTATTCCATGTGAATCGTGGCCAACCAAATTCGCACCGATACAATGTTTGGATACGGTTTCAGCTTCTTGTGCACTTGCTCCAGCCGCTTGGAGGAGCTTATTTGCGATTTTGGACAGGTTAGTTGCTTGAATTGTTGGCATTAATCAAATTCCCCTTCACATAAAGTTTTACTTTAGTTTTCAAAAAAACATACTATTCCATGTGATGGTTTAGAGTAAAGTTGTTTACTGTCACTAGGGGTCCAATTAATTAGACATCAGAATCGACTAATCTAGATGCTACAAAACAATTTGATTAGGTTGTGTGGATAGATGTGATGTTAATTCAGGATGAATTTTGCACTCCAATGTAATTACTTAAGAACACAAAATTGTGTGATATATAATTTGCATCAAATGTGATCACGGAGGGATTTGGTGGAAAATAGGAAAATAAAAATATTTGTTGAGTCTATAGTGATTACCGGTATTTTGAATAAGACTTCAACTGCTGATTTGTTTTGGGCGAATTTACCTATGGAACATACTATAAGCACGTGGGGTGATGAAATTTATTTTAGTACATCCATTGTTGCAGGCGAGGAAGATCCCGTAGCAACAGTGGAGCTAGGTGACATAGCATATTGGCCTCCGGGGCAGGCGATATGCATTTTCTATGGTCCTACGCCCATGAGTGTAGGTAATGAAATACGCCCGGCGAGCCCTGTAAATTTAGTTGGGAAAATAGATGGCGATGCTACTCGATTCAAGGCAATCAATTCTGGAGCGTTAATTAGAGTAGAAAAGCTTAATTAGGGCAGCCCTAAGACGTAAACAACCAAATAAGGCCCACAAGGCAACGAAAATCGTAAATAGAGGCCTGTAGTATGGTTGCTTATATTGCTTTCATATATGTATTCATTCCTGACTCATAATCACTTTGGATCCTGTATTGTCGATTTATAGATACAAAAATTGCTTGACACGAGTGGGCTCAACTGTTAATATCTCCGTCGAAATAAGAAATATTGTCAATAAAGATGACGGAAATCGAAGGAGTCTATTGGAATGAATAATCAAACATCCCAGGGTGGGGAACTGATTGAATCAGAAGTCGGGCAGCCTGCAGGCTGCGAACACTATTGGGTTATCGGCCAGCCCTCCGGTCCTACTAGCAATGGGACTTGTAAGGAGTGCGGTGAACAACGAGAATTCCTTAATTATTGGGAAGGCTCTTCCTGGGGTAACGACGTTTCTCTTGAACAATTATCAGGAGGATCGAGGATTCCCATGGATATAGGTTCGAAAGTCGGAGTGAATGTCTGGGATAACGAAGACGAGAGTTAAGAAATACTCGGGTTTTATCGGAACAGGTCTGATTGAGAGTCTCTAATTAATCCCTCTGAAGAACCTGTACTCTCTGAAAATTCGACACCTCTAACTATTGCCACTGGTATTAATGACGTTTTACGCATTACTAGTTCCGCCGATGCAGCAATTTCGTCGGCGGTGGCAATCGTTGTTGTGTTCAAGATTTCACCGAACGCGTCAGTAGTGCCTCTGTAATCTGTGATTGGTTCTAGACCAGCTACTCCAATCGCTAGGTTGGTAGCTCCCTGCCTCCAAGCTCTACCGTGGGTGTCTGAAATTATTACCCCTAAATGGATGCCCAATTTATCCTTTAGGAATTTCATTATGGTTGACGCGGATTTGTCAGGGTGTTTTGGAAGTAGGGAAACCATGTTTTCTCCAGGGACATTAGATGTATCTATACCAGAATTGGCACATATCAAACCATGGTGAGTTTCAGATATGATGATTCCCCTGCTACGATCCACCCGGATAACAGATTTACTTTCGCTCAATATTGCTTCGACGAGTTGAGGGTCACGTCCTGTATCAGATGCTAATTTAAGCGCTTTTGCCGATGGATCGAATTCAGATAAGTTTACTATCCTACCTTCTGCTTTAGAAACTATTTTTTGCGTCACCACCAGTATGTCCATTGATTTTAACGCAATTCGCTGATTATTTACGGCAAGGAATATAGTCTCAGCAAGGTTTGTTGAGCTATCTATTTCTCCGATACCTGTGATACCGATTACGTGCAGGCTGTGGGCTGAAGGATTATTCAAATAATTGACCAGAAGTGAAGATGTTGTGGCTTAAATGACAATAATTGTTTTTGTTACCAATTGGTATAGGTAAATAATATCTCATGGTATACTGAATTTTAACCCTTTGGGATTGGTGTATCACTTAATTAAATACTGTTCTATGCTATTTAGAAGTCTGCTGTTTGTACCAGGTAACCAGTTAAACATGTTGGAAAAAGCTGTCGGCTTAAAGCCTGATGCGTTTGTTCCAGATATGGAAGATTCCGTGCCCTATTCAGAAAAAGCAGCTGCCAGACAGATGGTTTCTGACTTTATTCCCAAATTCTCAAAAACTGGTATACCTATAATACCCAGGGTAAACTCCCTTGAGACTGGTTTCATGGAAGATGACATGAGAGCTATTGTAGGTCCCCACATACATGGGATTTCGATTGGTAAGATTGGGACTTCCAATGATATTAATACAATATCTCAGATTCTTGGTGATATGGAGACCGACTCTGGATTGGACCATGGTAGCATCAAAATACTGCCATGGATTGAAACAGCCATGGGAATTGTTAACGTATATTCTATTCTTAATTCTTCAAGAATTATGGGGGCGTGCTTCGGGGCTGAAGATTTCACAAATGATATGGGAATTGAACGTAAACAAGATGACATTGAAATCATGTATCCTAGAACTCAGGTAGCAATCGCTGCCAGGGCAGCAGATGTACCAGCTTTGGATACACCATTCTTTAAATTTCGTGATGCAGAGGGGCTCAAGAGAGATTCTCTGTTATCAAAGCGACTAGGCTTCAAGGGGAAATTTGCCATACATCCTAGCCAAATAGAGCATATTAACGCTTCTTTCTCACCATCCAATGAACAATTAGAAGAAGCAAAGAGGATTATAGAAGTTTATGAAATTGCTGAACTTTCCGGGAGGGCTTCAACGTCGCTTGACGGCATGGTGATAGATGTACCGGTGGTTCAGCGTGCAAGAACGCTACTGGAATCCGTTAATCAGAGTAAAAGTCAGGAAGTGAAGTGAAGGATAAAATACAACTTAGGGAGATGATTTTCTACGGATTTCACGGTGTTAGCCTGGAAGAAAAACAGATAGGGCAGCGGTTTTCAATTGATCTCGAAGTTGAATGTGATCTCAGTGCACCCGGACTTAGCGACTATCCAGAAGACACAGTTAATTATTCCAAGATGTTTAAGGTCGTCAAGGCGATAGTTGAAGGACCGAGCAGGAATTTATTGGAACACGTGGCAGAATCTGTAGCACAGGCAATATTGAAAGATTTTGACGTTGAAAGTGCCAGAGTAGTTGTTAGGAAACCAGAGGTGCCGATAAAGGGCAGTATTTTGTCTTATGCGGCAGTTGAGATATACAGAACCAAAGCCCAGTGAGTAAATCTAACCTCTACCATAATTGGGAAAAGTGGTGTTTAAGCGGTAGATTTGTAGAGAATGCTATAAGTTGATGTTTCTTTTTACGGATTTTATCGAGTCAATCTACTAACAGGGTGTTCAGATAATAATTATGTTTGGTGTGGAGATCTAAGTGATATTCCCTGATTCAAAAAATTCAAATATAGATAAGTCTTATGATCCAGGATCGGTTGAAGCGAGGATATACGAATATTGGGTGGAAGGAGGATACTTCACACCCGATGTCGATGTTTCCAGAGAACCTTTTGTGGTTATAATGCCACCTCCCAACGTGACGGGTGAATTGCATATGGGCCATGCATTGACTACTGCTCTTGAAGATTTGATGGTTCGCTGGCAGAGAATGTTAGGTAAAAATGCACTTTTCCTGCCAGGTACAGATCATGCAGGGATAGCTACACAAGTGGTTGTAGAGCGGATGTTGGCTAACGAAGGACGTAATCGCCATGACCTTGGACGTGAACAGTTTGTGGAGTTGGTATGGAAATGGGTGGATCAGTATGGGAATAGAATTTATGAACAACTCAAACGTTTAGGAGCATCCTGCGATTGGTCTAGAAAATCTTTCACACTTGATCAAGGTCCAAGTGCAGCCGTTCGAGCCACCTTCGTGAACCTTTACAACAAGGGGCTGATTTATCGTGGAGAACGGATGACTAACTGGTGCCCGAGATGTCGGACAGCATTGTCGGACTTGGAAGTCAAATACAGAGAAGAGGATGGAGCTTTTTACCATATCAGGTATTTGTTCGAAGGAAGTAATCAAGGAGTGACTATAGCGACTACGAGGCCTGAAACTCTTTTAGGCGATACTGCGGTCGCTGTTAACTCCAATGATGCACGCTATTTGGATTTGGCTGGCGCAAAACTAACCGTACCGATTGTATCAAGGATCGTACCTCTAATATTGGATGATGCAGTTGATCCGGAAGTTGGTACTGGTGCGCTCAAAATAACTCCTGGACATGATCCGACTGATTTCGAAATTGGGCGTAGGCATAACCTACCAACATTGAGCATAATGGATACTGAAGGAAAGCTTAATGAGAATGCAGGCTCATTACAAGGTCAAACGATGCCTGAAGCACGAAAATCTGTAATCCATCAACTAGAACAGGATGGATTGTTGGAGCGAATAGAAAAGTATCGTCATTCGGTGGGGCACTGCGACAGATGTGATGAAACAGTCGAGCCCGTAGTAAGTAATCAGTGGTGGATGAAGATGGAACCTTTGGCAATACCAGCACGTGAAGTGGTATACAACGGAGAGATCCAAATTGTTCCGGAACGCTTTTCTAAGGTCTATTTCAATTGGATGGACAACATCAGAGATTGGTGTGTGAGCCGACAACTGTGGTGGGGTCATCGTATACCAGTCTGGTATTGCAGGAACTGTTCTGAGGTGATTGTTGACATTGTTGATCCGGTGATTTGTACCAAATGTGATTCCGATTCTCTCGAACAAGATCCGGACGTATTGGATACATGGTTTAGTTCTGCGCTTTGGCCCCATTCAACTTTAGGCTGGCCTGATAACTCTGACCAGCTAAATTATTTCTATCCAGGTACGGTAATGGAAACCGGTCACGATATCCTTTTTTTCTGGGTGGCACGTATGATAATGATGGGAATAGAAAACACAGGACAAATACCTTTCAAGACTATTTACCTTCATGGATTGGTCCGTGATCCAGAAGGCATCAAAATGAGCAAATCAAGGGGAAATGTTATGGACCCTCTTGATCTGATAGATATTTATGGTGCTGACGCTTTGCGCTTCGCCCTGACTGGCGGTAATTCACCGGGCAACGATATGCGACTCAATGAACAAAAGATAGAGTCTAGTCGTAATTTTGCCAATAAATTATGGAATGCAGCCAGATTTGTCCTTTCCAATATCGACGAGAGCCGTGATATTGACAATTGGCATGACCATATTGGAGTTGATCATCGGCACGACCGCTGGATATTGAGCAGATTGAATGCAGTTGTTGAGCAAGTCAATAAACATATGGAAGAGTACCAGTTTGGTGAAGCACAAAGAGTGCTGTATGAATTTATGTGGAACGAGTATTGTGACTGGTATATTGAATTGACAAAAATTAGGATGAGGTCTGCAGAAGACAGCGTATCATCTCCAGCTCCAATATTAGTATACGTACTTGAAAGGATGCTGAGGCTATTACATCCCTTCATGCCTTTTGTTACAGAGGAAATATGGGGGAAATTAGTTAGTAAAATCCCGGCCGAGCCTTCACGCCCGCAAGCTC
>CEVA01231672.1_pt1 | contig 31657 bp, 26 predicted proteins | sample 361521 | NCBI WGS metagenome assembly CEVA01 (sample SAMEA2622823, study PRJEB7988) | marine metagenome | isolation source: saline water (ENVO:00002010), including | reverse complement strand
AGCCGGTTGTACTTTGCCAATTGAACATATCCCAGAATTGCGCCGACGTCTCAACGAATATGCCCATCATCGACTTCAGAAGGAAGATTTTATTCCTACGCTTCAGTTAGATGTCGAACTTCCGTTTTCATCGATTCAGGAGGAGATAATGATTGAACTGCGAAGACTTGCCCCTCATGGGCTTGCTAATCCTTCACCACGTTTTTCTACTCCTAATCTTGACCTGATGGCAACGCCTCGTATTTTTAAGGAAAAACACCTTGAGTTACGCCTTTCCTCAGGGGCTGAATCCATAAATGCGGTTGGCTGGAGCATGGCTGAGCGTGGACGTGCCTTGAGTTGCCATGACCGCCTCGATGTTGCTTATTCGGTCGAGCGTGACACCTATGCTGGTGGTTGGCGGCTTGTGATAGAAGACTTCCATGCGGTAGAACTGTCGACTCCCAGTAAATTCTAAAACTACGAGCATCAATTATTTAGGGCAATAAACCAGTGATAATGATGAAGAACAGAGGAGTCAGTAAAGCGAAACACTTCACGCTCAGTTAAAAGGCTCTCTAGTTTTGTTTTTGTTGATGCGACTCTAGCGTGGCGATGGGGCCGTTTGACAGCAGCAGATCGAGAAACGGCGCCAGAAAAGAATGCTCTGAGAGTCCGTTGACTCATCGAATAGTAATGGTAACATTTGGTGTCTAACCTTTTTAGGGTTGTGTGCCGTGTCTGCGAAGTAAATATTATGCGCTGGAGCCAGCTTTTTATTCCCACCCTTCGAGATATTCCATCGGAGGCCGAAGCAGCCAGCCATCAGCTTCTATTACGAGCTGGGTACATCCGTCAACTTGCTGCTGGAATCTACAGCTATCTTTTTTTGGCTAAACGCTCGTTGTTAAAAATAGAGCGAATCATACGAGAGGAAATGGATTTGATTGGGGCTCAGGAATTTCATCTACCCGAACTGCACCCGGCAGAAGTGTGGCAAGAAAGTGGTCGTTGGAAGATGATGGGCAGCGACATGTTCAGGCTTCAGGACAGATGGGGCCGCGATTTATGTCTCGGCATGACTGAAGAAGAGGTGATGACAACAATTGCAAGAGGCGAATTGCGAAGCTACAAGCAGTTGCCGCAGCTTTGGTACCAGATTCAGACGAAGTTCCGTGATGAGCCACGTCCCAAGTCAGGACTTATGCGTGTGCGGCGATTCACGATGAAAGATTCTTATTCCTTCGATATAGATGAGAAAGGGTTGGAAGCCAGTTATCGGAAGCACTACAACGCTTACTGTCGCATCCTTTCTCGCAGTGGTCTCGATTACCTCTCTGTTGAGGCGCATTCAGGGGCGATGGGAGGTAAAAAATCTCATGAGTTTGTTCTACCATCGGATGCCGGTGAGGATGTCGTGGTAACTTGTGATGCCTGCGATTACTTAGCCAATCTTGAGAAGGCCGAATCAACGCCACAAGTGATTGAAAACGATGCTTCAACCAAGGCGAACCCTCTCGAAGAATTTGAAACGCCGGGACAAAAGACGATTGCAGAAGTCGCCGCTTTTGGTGGTCTCCCAGCATCTTCACATATCAAGAGCTTAGCCATGGTCATTTCCGAGGAAACGGAGAGTAAGGCCGTGCTCGTATTGTTGCGAGGTGATCATCAACTTAGTGAAGCCAAACTATCTGTCCTGGTTTCCTCTGAAACGGTACGGCCAGCTCATCCGGAAGAAATCCAGAAGTGGTTCGGGGCGGAGGTTGGCTATATCGGCCCCGTAGGCATTTCTCAGGTGGAAATTATTGCTGATAAAGCACTGGAGGGTCGATCTGGCCTCGTGGCGGGGGCGAACAAGAACGGATGGCATCTGCGAAATGTCACTCCAGAGCGAGATTTCAAGGCGCACTTCGAGGATTTGCGAGAGGTCGTAGCTGGTGATGGATGTCCTCATTGTGGTCAGCCATTGGCGCTCAAAAAATGCATAGAGGTTGGTCATATTTTCCAATTAGGCCGTAAATATTCAGAATCTATGGGATTGCGTGTTCTAGACGAAGATGGGAAAGAACGTGCACCTGTTATGGGTTCATACGGTATAGGTCTCGAGCGTATTTTAACCGGTGCCATCGAGCAAAACCACGACGAGGCTGGCATGATGTTACCGGCCGCAATTTCACCATTTGAGGTTGTTATTGTGCCTGTGAATTTCAAGAACGATGACCAACGTGAAGCTGCTGAGATGATTTACGAGAGATGCCTGAAATCAGGTCTCGATGTTTTGCTCGATGATCGCCCTGAACGAGCAGGAGTAAAATTCAAAGATGCTGAGCTGATCGGGATTCCTTACAGGGTCACGATTGGTAAAAAGGTTGCCGAAGGTTTGGTGGAACTTAGTGACCGCTCGACACGTCTATCAACCGATGTTACACTCGAGGAGGCTGTTGTTAGTATCCGGGAGAAAGTCCAGGCGGCCCCTCTTGCGGATTTTTAGGCTGGTTTCTCGGTTCGGTATCCTTTCCCCTGATAGTCGACTGGAAGCGCCTGATGCGTAAAAAGCGACCTTCCCACAATTTGGACAAAAAAGACCACATCTCTTTAGTAACTGGGAACATAGGATGTTCCGCTATGACGGATGTTCCTCTATGACTCCTTTTCGAAAAGCGATCGCCGTTATGCTACTGGTTGCTTTGTGTGCTGGCATCGCTACGGTTAGCCACTTCTATCTGAAATATTCAAAACTGATTGATGCCAAGCTGTCACAAGGGCCATTCAACAGAACCTCGAAGATCCTTGCTGCACCTCAGGTGATCTATATTGGTGACGAGGTTACGCCGCAGGAAATTGTTTCACTGCTTCGCAAGGCCGGTTATTCGGAATTGCGTACCAATCGCATCGGTTATTTCGTTGCTAAGGAAGATAGCTTAGAAATATACCCTGGTGGAATGTCCTATTTTCGCCAGGAACCGGTTGCTCTGTATTTTCACAGGAAAGCGGTCGAGCGGATCATTTCGCTCAGTGACAATAATCCCCAGACTGCCTATGAACTGGAACCCGAATTAATTACGAATCTGTTTGATCAGGAACGTTCGAAGAGACGGATTCTGACTCACAGTGAAATACCGCAGGTCCTTATCGATGCTGTCATCGCAATAGAAGACCACCGTTTTTTTGACCATTACGGGTTTGATCTGATTCGCATGGCGAAGGCGGCGTATGACGGTTTTATCGTCGAAGGTCGTCGACCTAGGGGCACATCTACTTTGACGCAGCAACTCGCGCGCGGATTTTTTCTAACGCCAGAGCAGACGTATGCTCGAAAACTGGCTGAGTTGATGATTGCACTGCAACTAGAGGCTAGGCTTAGTAAGGAGAAAATCCTTGAACATTACCTCAATCAAGTCAACCTAGGTCGTCGTGGTAGTTTTAATGTGCTCGGGATGGGGGAAGCAGCGCGGGTATATTTCGACAAAGATACACGCGAGCTGACGTTGGCAGAGGCAGCTTTGCTGGCTGGCTTGATTCAGAGACCTAGTTATCTGAATCCATATCGCCATCCGGAACGAGCCAAAAACAGACGCCGATCTGTATTGCAAGCAATGCTGCGTGATGATGTGATCACCGATGAACAATTCACCCAGGCCGATCAGGATGAAGTGCATTTGGCAGTGGGCAAGATAGAGTCCAGTGCAGCGCCTTATTTCGTTGATTTAGTAAACAACCAGCTGAAGGCTTGGTTTACTCCAGATGAGTTGATTACACAATCGTATTGGGTCTACACGACCCTCGATGTCGAGTTACAAGAAGCGGCGGTCGAAGCTGTTCGAACGGGCATGGCGATGGTTGATGAACGTGTTGCAAGACAGAAGCGTTTTCGTAATGTTTCTCCTCCAAAAGCTCAAGTAGCCTTGGTGGCTTTAGATCCCGCGACTGGTGAGGTCAAGGCCGTTGTGGGTGGGAGAAATTACGGACTGAGTCAGCTTAACCGCGTACTTGCAAGTAGACAACCTGGCTCAACTTTTAAACCCTTTGTTTACGCAGCGGCTGTGGATACTGCGATTCCGAGTGACCTTAGCGGTTTAAACGAAGATCATTCAATAGATAATGACGATGATCAAGCATCGCCTGTATCTTCAGGAGAAAACAATCACACCCTCGTGCCAAATGAGGGTTTTGTTCCCAGACAGGTGTTGACCCCAATCTCAACAGTTGATGATGTGCCAACCACCTTCTACTTCGATGACCAGTACTACGAGCCTTCGAATTTTGCGAACAAAATCTACGGTGAGGTAACTGTACGCCAGGCTCTTTACAAGTCGATGAATATCGCAACAGTGAAAGTAGCGGAGATGGTAGGTTTCGAACGTGTTGCAGAAATTGCACGCCGGGTTGGCCTTGGTGCGAAAGTGTTACCGACACCAGCCATATCTTTGGGAGCCTATGAGGCGACACCACTTGAAATTGCGGGGGCCTATACAGCCTTGGCCAATGCTGGTGAGATGATGATGCCGTACTTTGTTCGCACTGTACGTGACCGTGCTGGTTCACCACTAGTTCATAATCAACCACAAGGCGAGAAGGTTCTCGACCCTCGCGTTGCGTATATCGTCACCCATATGCTCCAAGATGTGATCCGACGGGGTACTGCTGTGCGTGTTAGGGCCATGGGATTTACCGAGCCATCTGCTGGTAAGACAGGCACTGATGATGACGGTTGGTTTGCTGGTTTTACTTCAAACTTACTATGCATTGTTTGGGTTGGTTTTGACGACAATACAGACCTCAAAGTAGAGGGCTCAAAATCGGCCTTACCTATCTGGGCCGAGTTCATGAAAAGGGCACACGAGTTGCGAGAGTATCGCAATCCCAAACCCTTTGAGCCAGCTCAAGGAGTCGTGACTCTGGACGTCGATCCGGTGACGCAGAGAATTGCAACCTATCAATGCCCGAAACGCAGTGCAGAGGTATTCATTGCAGGATCACAACCGATGCAGTATTGCCGTTTGCATGGAGGACGAGGCCAGCGTACACTTTTGGCGACAAATGTTGCTGGATGGGACAATGCATCCGTTCAAAAGACTAGCAGTTCTCCCGAAACCGAAGTAGTGCAGTCGACTGGTCGCCCAGAATCCCGTAGCTCGCTTCGAAGAAACAGAGCACTTTCAGGGAGTTCCAAGGAGCTGTCTCAGGAGACTTCTCCCCAAAAGAAGAAAGGCTTCTTCAGTCGTTTTCTAGATATTTTCCGTTAGACTTCTTCTGGGGTATGGTTGCCTCGTTGGCGATGGGTCAGCTCTTCATCGCATTAAGGAAATCCTCGTTGCTTTTGGTTTTCCCCATGCGGTCCAACAGTAGTTCAATAGATTCGTTCGTTCCTAATGGGCTGAGAACTTTTCGCAGTACCCAAACGCGGTTTAAGTCCTCTGCAGAGAGTAGAAGCTCTTCTTTTCGTGTTCCGCTCCGGTGGATATCAAAGGAAGGAAAGACACGTTTGTCGGCGAGTTTACGATCTAAGTGGATCTCCATATTGCCCGTACCTTTAAATTCTTCAAATATGACATCGTCCATACGGCTACCTGTGTCTATTAGTGCTGTTGCCATAATCGTCAGTGAGCCACCTTCTTCAATGTTGCGTGCCGCTCCGAAAAAACGCTTTGGTCGCTGCAGGGCATTAGAGTCTACACCACCCGAAAGCACCTTTCCAGACGAGGGGACGATCGTATTGTAAGCTCGTGCAAGTCGCGTAATAGAGTCCAATAAAATAACCACATCACGTTTGTGTTCGACTAATCGTTTGGCTTTCTCGATTACCATCTCTGCCACTTGTACGTGTCGAACGTATGGCTCGTCAAAAGTTGAGCTTACTACCTCCCCCTTGACGGAACGCTGCATATCTGTGACTTCTTCTGGTCGTTCGTCGATCAACAACACGATCAGATCCACATCCGGGTGATTTGTGGTGATTGAATTGGCAATCGATTGCAACAGCATGGTTTTCCCGGTTCTCGGTGGAGAAACGATTAGTCCACGCTGGCCTGTGCCAATCGGTGACATCAGGTCCATAACTCTGCCGCTGAGATTTTCTTTTGCTGTTTCCAGTTTTAGACGTTTGTCGGGATGCAACGGAGTTAGGTTGTCGAAGAAGATCTTTTTTTTGGACTGTTCGGGGGATTCAAAATTAACAGCTTCTACTTTGACAAGTGCGAAGTACTTCTCGCTGTCTTTAGGTGGACGGACTTGTCCGGATACTGTGTCTCCTGTACGCAGATCAAAACGACGGATTTGGGTTGAGGAGACATAGATGTCGTCTGGGCCAGGAAGATAGTTGTAATCAGGGGACCGCAAGAAGCCGAAGCCTTCTGGTAAGGTCTCCAGAACCCCTTCTCCAAAAATCAATCCCTCCTGTTCGGCTTGTGCTTGCAAAATGCGGAAAATTAATTCCTGTTTGCGTAAACCGCTAACACCGGGAATGCTTAAATCTCTAGCTACACTAGCTAGCTCTGTGATGTTGTTTTGTTTAAGTTCAGAAATCGTCATGAAAATAGCCTAGGCAGAGAGAAAACTCGAAACTTTTAAGGGGGAAACAGCCCGAAATCGACTATTCAAGACAAGATTACCTCAACTGAGTACATTGTGCAAGGTGTAGAGATGTAAACCTTTCATGGTGTTTATGAGATGGGTGTGATTAACATCACATCTCACGTGGGCTAATCCAGAAAGAGATGCGGGGTTCTTAAAGCACTACAAATTTTTCTGCTGCCTATGCTTTGGGGTGGCTACGGTCATAGGTTGCCATTAAGTCTTCGAGCGAGAGTTGTGTATATTTTTGTGTTGTGGAAAGACCAACATGTCCAAGAAGTTCTTGGATCACGCGTAGATCTGCACCATCACCCAATAAGTGGGTTGCGAAGGCATGTCTTAGTGCGTGTGGGTGAAGTGTCGGATCACCGCAGAATAGTGCGGAGTAGTGTTTGACCAACCTTTGTACACTGCGTGTGGTTAAACGCGTACCGTAGACGTTCAGAAATAAGGCATCACTTGTTGTGTCACGTTGTGAGTTCACTGTTGGGATACTGTTGCTACCTGAAGAAGTTTTTAATGTCGACAGGATCTTTTTCCGTAATTCAAAATATTTACTGAAAGCTCTCTCTGTTGCACCGCCAAAAGGAACCTGGCGTTCTTTGTGGCCCTTGCCACGGACGACTATCCAGCGTTCATGGTGGTCAAAATCTTGAAGGTTCAGGCCTACTAACTCTCCTACACGCAAGCCGCAACCGTAGAGTAGTTCGAAGATTAACCTATCACGAGCAGCAATAAATGGTGCCAACGCTTTTGATTTTCCGCCCTTGTTTTTTTTATTCGATTCCTGGAGTGCCGTCTTACTGTCTACAGAGTCAACTAAAAAATTGGTCTGTTCGGCCGTCATAACAGATGGGATCGTTTTCGGTATCTTGGGTGTTCTGAGAAGGGCGGTGGGGTCACTGTCTACTATTCCTTCGTTTGCCAGAAAACGAAAAAAAGACCTTAGAGTGGCAAGTTTTCTAGCTACCGAGCGATTTGTATTGCCTTGTCTATAACAGTCGGCCATGAACTCACGGATTTGAATCGGTTCGAACTTCGAAGGTGCAGGTGGTAGTTCACCCGGGGGTGAAAAATAAGCCACAAAGCCTTTCAGGTCTGAGGAGTAGCTGCGCACCGTGTTAAGGGAAAGGTTACTCCGTTGGAGGTAATCCAGGAATCTAGCTATCGCCTGCTCGAGAGTGCTGAGCTCATTAACCATGGCTTAGTTTTAGCAAATGGTCTAATCAAGAGAAAGTCAAACGGTGTTGTTGTCTTGTGGTTGAATGCTACTACTCTACAACCTGAAACACAATCTCTCAATTGGGGTCACGAGGGATCTTAATTGTATCCAAATTGGTTAAGTGAGACTGGGCAGCCAAGTTACTAATTCGGGTACGAGAACGCAAGCTGCAACAACTGCCAGCATTACTGCGAGATAAGACCAAATCACTCTAAAGGTTCTGTGTAGGGGTATTTTTGCTATGCCACAATTAAGACATAGTAGTAGTGACACTGGTGGGCTAACCGTCCCGATTAACGCTGTCATTACCAACACCACCCCTAGGTGTACGGGGTCTATACCGACTGTCATTCCAGTTTCGTAAAGCGGGCTAGCCAACATAATTAGCAGCGGTGTGGTGTCGATTACCATACCCAAAATAAAGACGAAAACGGTAATCATCAGCAGGACCCCAAAGGGATTTTCTGTGACCCAAGAAATCGCCTCGATCATCCGGTTGGCAAACAGGTTTCGAACCAAGATTTCGCTAAATACTTTCGAGACTGCAATCACAGCCCAGATTGTTACCGTTGTGTGGGCTGTTCGCCGAATGCATGAGATTACATCGGTTAACGACAGTTCTCGATAGACGAAACCAGAGAGCAATAATGCAGCCAAGCAGGCTAAGATTCCTGCTTCTGTGGGAGTAACGACGCCTCCTACCAAGCCGACCACGACGACCAAAGGGATGAATAGTGCCGGTAAGGCTATCCAAGCCGCACGCGCAACCTCTACAAGCTTAGCTGGCCGTGTACGGCTTGCTGGATAACCGCGCTCGAGCACCCAGTAATGGGTCACTCCCATCAATGAAAGGCCCAGTAGTAATCCTGGTACCGCACCGCCTAAAAAAAGCTTAGAAACCGAGGTTTCCGTCAGAAAAGCATAGAGAATCATCAAAATGCTAGGTGGAATAATCGGCCCGCAACATGATGACGTAGCTGTCACGACCACGCTGACATCATCGTCGTAACCCTCCTTGGTCATGGCCGGAATCATAACGCCGCCTATCGCTGCGCTATCAGCAGTGCAGGACGCTTGGATGCCCGAAAAGACCATACTTGCCAGAATGTTAACTTGTGCCAATCCTCCGCGTAGATGTCCGATAGCTAAGCGTGAAACATCGATGATGCGGTGGATCAGCCCACCTGTGGAGAGTAACTCTGCGGCTAACAAAAAGAAGGGGATTGCTACCAGAACGAAAGAGTCTACGCCGGCAAACATACGAGATGGCAACAAGGCTGTGCTTTGTCCCTGAGCCAGCAGAACAACCGTTGACGAAACACCCAAACTGTACACTAGCGGCACACGGAGAACGACTAGTCCCAGCATGATCACAAAAAGAACCAGGATAGTCATCATGAGGATTCAATTACAGAAGCTAGGAGCGCAATATGCTCGAGATCAGACGTAGACGTTCGATGGCGACGAGAATAAAGCCAGCCGGGATGACTAGATAAATCACCCCCATCGGCAACCATGCAAATGAATTAGTCGCATATAGCATGGTGGTAGGAATAAAACGTACAGAAGCTAGCAAGACCACAATCGAAAACATTAGGGCCAGCGAGTGGGTCAAAACGTCAAGCCGCTTGCGTCCGCGATTGCTCAGTCGCTCGTGCAAGAAATCTACTTGAAAGTGAGCGCCTTCGCGATCAGCGACATGCCACAACAGGAATAGGATCCAAATGAAAGCAAAACGACTGAATTCTTCCACCCACATCAATGGGCTAGCAAGTGTCGTGTAACGCAAGAATATATTCAGAGCCTGTAATAGCAGTACAATCGAAAATAATGAGATAGCTATCCAGTTCGCGAAAGTTTTTGTCGCTTGAGAGTACCAAGTCATCAGAAAGAACGATTATGGCAAATGTGAACTACCTCTTGCGGTTTTACTATGGTCTGTGGGAGTCGTTTTTTGATAAACATTGCTAACACTTTTCGAGAGCATGAGATTTTGCTAACAGGGGCCAATGGCTTTCTAGGTAAAGTTATTTTTGGGTTGCTGGTAGATCGGTATCCTGACTTCAAGCATCTACATGTCCTGATACGCCCAAGAGAAGACAGTTCACCGCAAGAGCGTTTTGAACGCGAGATGCTTGTGGCGGAGCCACTTGCAGAACTTGTAAAACGTTTTGGTGTGTCGCGACTTGTTGACAAGACGACTGTTTGGGGAGGCGATGCGGCAGATCCGCACTGTGGCTTTGAAGAGTCGGACCTTGTATCTCTACAGGGACGAATAGGGCTTGTGTTGAATTGTGCAGGCTTAGTGGATTTTTTTGCGCCACTTGACCAAGCACTACGCGCCAATGTCTATAGTGTCCAACGTGTTGCTGCATTGGCTCAGAGGTTAGATGCAAAGTTGTTGCATGTTTCAACCTGCTATGTAGCAGGTTGTGCCGATGGATTAGTAGAGGAAACAGAGCCAATCCTCGGTTTTTATCCTCGGCGGCAAGGCTCTGATGATGGGCGATTTGACCATGTCCAGGAATTGTCGGAGTGTCGTAGAGGTGTGGAAGAAATTCTGCAGTCTAAGCACAGTGATGATGAGCTTGAAAGTCGAGTACGGACAAAAGATCAGCTTATTGCTTCAGGACGTCATCGTGCCGACAAGTGGGGGTGGGTCAACACCTACACGTATACGAAGAGTATGGGTGAGCAGGTGTTAGCTGATATCCCTGATCTAGATTTCACCATTGTTCGGCCAGCAATCGTGGAAAGCGCTTTGCGGTTTCCTTTTGCGGGATGGGTTGAAGGTGGAAGAACGGCAGCACCACTAGTATTGATGGCGCTCGGCGGCCTAAAGGATTGGCCTGTGCGTCGAGATATTCCACTCGAAGTTGTTCCAGTGGACCAAGTCGCAGCTGCAACACTGGTGGCGGGAGCCTTGCTGCTTAATGGTGAACACGAATCGGTTTATCAATTGGCTACGGCTGACATCAATCCTCTGTGGTTGGGCGAATTGGTTGAGTTGTTGGTTGATGAAGCAGAACACCTTACAAAAAATGGTGGTTCGGCCGCGCGATGGCTTGACCCACTACCTCGGCTACGTTTTTTGGATAAGGAGCAAGCCCATTTCCGGAAACGACAGTTTGAACGAAAGTTGCGCAGAATTGACGGTTTAGTGGCTTCCATTCAACGTAGATTGGGCCGCTACGGTAGGTCCCCGAGATCAACTCTAACCGCATGGCGTACGTCGCTGCGCACACTTGAGTTACAGCTTGGTTTTCGCGAACAGGTTTTGCAACAGTATTTGCCCTTCATTTATGATCACCGGTATATTTTCGAGGCGCGAAGAATCAGCGAAGGGTACAAGAAAATTTCCACGGCTGACAGGGAACTCTTGTGCTGGTCACCGGAAAAGATTAATTGGGATTCCTATTGGAGAAACAATCAGATCAAAGGTATCAGGAAGTGGGTGGAGCCCGAGGCAGTACGAGAATGGAATTTTCGGATTTAGCAATTATGGTTCGAATAGGAGTAAATACCTCCTGGCCTAGAGGCTTTGACTCGGGCTAGATATTTTCGACTTTAGATCAGAGATGACAAAGTTAATCAAGCCAGACGATGCACGTTCTGGGCGTATGCTTGAAATCGTACGAGACTTGCTGCGAGAACTCGATTCGCCGCAGGTGGCTGAACGTGCATCTTTAGATTCTTCTTTCAACCGGGATCTTGGTTTAGGAAGTCTTGAACGTATCGAATTGTTAGTTCGCGTCGAACGCGCATTCGAGGGTCGTTTGGCCGACGAGGTTGTCCAACAGGCTGATACTCCTGGTCAGTGGCTGCATGCACTCGATAGCACAATGGATGGTCCTGTACTTGAGAAGACTGCACGATATCCTATCGTTCAACCCGGAGCTGCTCCTTCGCTATCTTCGTCGCCCGAGTCGCTTCTAGATGTTCTGCATGAACGTGCTGAAATCGATCCGGATCGCGTTCAGATGCATTTAATGGATGGAGATCATGGTCAAGATATCTCGTATGGTCAATTGTTGGAACGCTCGCGTGAGGTAGCAGCAGGTCTTATTTCGTTAGGGCTTAAGCCCAATGAAACAGTGGCGATTATGCTACCCACAAGCGAAGAGTTCTTTTACGCGTTTTGGGGGACTATCCTGGCTGGAGGTATAGCTGTACCAGTCTACCCGCCAATGCAGGCCGCGAAGGTAGAGGAGTACGTCAAAAGACAAGTTGGCATTCTCAATAATGCGAGTGTTAGGTTTTTGATTTCGTTTGTGCGTGTTCGGGCGATTTCACAAGTGATGCGATTGGCGCTGTCGAGTGTACAGGAAGTCTTAACAGTGACAGAGTTGCGTCGTCGTGGCCAGGCGCGACCTACATCGAGCGTTGCCCCCTCCGATATATTTTTCCTGCAGTACACGTCAGGCAGTACAGGTGATCCGAAGGGTGTTACGTTGCTACACGCTAACGTGCTAGCGAACATTCAGGGGATCGGCCGGGGGGTACAAGTTAAGTCCGATGATGCGGTTGTGAGTTGGTTGCCACTGTATCATGACATGGGCTTGATTGGATCGTGGTTGTTTAGTCTCTATTATGGCCTTCCGATAACTATTTTATCTCCACTTGATTTTCTTTCACGTCCTGAACGCTGGTTCTGGGCGGTGCATGATGCGAGTCGGGATGTGTTGTGTCCAGCACCCAATTTTTCCTATGAATTGTGTGCGCGCAAAGTTTCTGACGAAGCGATGGAAGGTGTTGATCTAAGTCGCTGGAGAGTGGTGATCAATGCCGGGGAAGCTGTATTACCGGAGACTCTGATACGTTTTGAGCAACGTTTTCAGGCTTACGGCTTTAATGCCAAAGCTTTCATTCCTTGCTACGGTCTGGCAGAGTCGTCAGTGGCGTTAACTTTTCCACCACTGTGGAGGAGACCTTTGATCGATACGATTGATCGCGGTCGGTTTGAACGAGACGGTCTTGCCGAACCTGTGGATGAAGGTGAAAACGAAACCAGTTCGATTAGCTTTGTAGCCAATGGCTGCCCCATTTCCGGCCATGAGATACGTGTCGTGGACGCACAGGGGTGTGATGTGGATGAACGAGTCCGTGGAAGAGTTCTATTCCGGGGCCCTTCGAAGACCCCAGGATATTACCGCAACCCGGAAGCCACTTCTGCCGTTACCAGCGAAGACGGTTGGATGGATACTGGCGATGTAGGCTATTTGGCGGCTAACGAGATCTATATTACTGGTCGGCTGAAGGAGATGATCATCAAAGGGGGTCACAATATTACGCCACATGAGGTTGAATTGGCTTCTGCTGAGGCAGTGGGCGTTCGAAGAGGTTGTGTCGCAGCCTTTGGAGTTACGGATCACGACACGGGAACGGAACGATTGGTAGTTGTTGCTGAAATACGAAGTGGCCACGCTGGCGAATATGACCGCATTCGCGATGATGTTATCCGCACTGTGGACGAGCGAGTCGGCACACCCCCTGATCATGTAGAGCTCGTTGCACCACAGATAATTCCGAAAACGTCAAGCGGCAAGATTCGTCGCGGACAAGCAAAGACACTTTATGAGCAAGGTCGATTACAGGCCACGTATATTTCTCCATGGATGCAGATGGTACGTCTTTGGAGTAGCCACATGAGTGCTTATATTCAGCTTCTGAGTAAGCGTTTTGTTGTTTGGTCGCGGGACACTATGCGTGCAGTGGCCATAGTCACGATAGGGAGTGTGTTTGGGATTTTGGCACGCTTAGCTCCGACACGACATTTTGCCGCGGTAACAATTCGACAAGGTGCCCGTCTAATCGCTTCTTGGATTGGCATGAGTAACGGCGCGATGGCAATGACTCGAAAAGACACAGAAAGTTCTGTACTCTATGTGGCTAACCGGTCCGGACCCTATGATGTCATGACATTGGTAGCGATGCTGCCGGAAGTCATCTCACTAGCTGAAAACGCTGGGCTCGAGGATTTGCCGGTCAGTGCGGCATTCTTATTAGAACCGCTAGTAATTACTGACACAGGCGAAGTTTGCTCACCGCCTGGAGAGACACTTGAGCAAAGGGTTCTACGGGCACTTTTGAAAGAAGGCTCAGTGCTAGTATTAGCTGAGAATCCGACTGAGCGAGAAGTCACAAGAAATTGCTACCGAGTCGAACCCTTGATGGCTGCTGCTACTGCTAATGCGCAAGTGGTTCCTGTGCGTTTATCATTAGCTGCGGAACATGCTCCTGTTGCGACAACTCTGGGTGGTTCACTTGACCCCTATGGGGTCGGTTTAGAAAGTGCATTACGTTTGCGCGAGAAGATTCGTGAGATAATCGCAACACTCTGATTGTGACATTAATGGAGTACGTTTAGTCCTACTTTTACTTGAAGAAAAATCTGAAACCCAAAGTTAGTCGGTATCTTTGTGGTCGAAAGATGAACGCCGCACAAATTAGATGTTTGAACCCTTCTATCTTTTGATCATCCTCGGCTGTTTCTTGGCCGGTTCAATCCCCTTTGCTGTTGTTGCCATGCGAGGCTCGGGGGTTGATATTCGAGAAGTCGGATCAGGGAATCCTGGATTCAACAATGTCCTACGAGTCAGCAAACCCAGGGCGGTTATCGCCCTGTTGGGTGATATGGGAAAAGGTTTTTTGCCAGTGTGGTGGTGCGCTTCGACTGGCGCCCCGGAACCTTGGACATGGATGTGTGGATTTGCGACGGTTTTTGGCCATTGCTACTCTCCTTGGTTGAAATTCAATGGAGGGAAGGGTGTGGCAACATCCGCTGGTGTGATGCTGGTGTTGTATCCACAGTGGGCGGCCATCGCACTGGGGTTTTTTCTTGTAATTCGGATTATCCTCGGGCGATGGCAGTGCCCCGAAGCGGGGATGATCGGATCGATTTCGACGTGGGTTTTCTTTACGATTCTAATGGTGTTCTATGGCGACCCAATGGATATACGCAATGCTGGCCTAATGACGCTGTTCATCGCGTGGCGTCACCAGAAAAACTTTCGGAATCTTTGGTCGCTCCGTTGAATACGTATTCGACGCCCACTCTTCTCCCCTGAAAGATTCAACAGAAGCCACAGCTCAGTTTTTTGTGAGCTGTGTCGCTGCAGTCAACAATCTCATTTCTCCATCTCGAGCGGATGCTAGTTGTAGTCCGAGCGGCAGGCCGTCTGATGTGGTGGCGAACGGAATTGAAATTGAGGGCACCCCCAGTGCAGTGAAAGGAGAATTGCAACACGGATCGCCAGTGGTGTCTATGCTATTTGGGGCTGCCCCTATTGCCGCAGGAGTAACCCATATTCGTTCACCTACAGCATTTTTAAAATCGATCCGAGCTTGCTCCAGAGATTCACGAGCAGATTGATAATCACTTCGATGTATCGTGAGGCCATCCTCTATCAATAAAGCTAGTTTGTGGCCGACCTTCACTCCGTTCCGTCGGAAGTCATTGCCGTGAATTTTGGCTGCCTCGTAATGCATCACAGTAAGAGTGATTTCCGGTAGGCGCATTAAGCTTTTGGGGAGATCGATCGGAGTGATGTGCAAGCCGCGTTTTTGTAGTGATGCCACATAGGCTTCAAAACTCGAACGCATGTCGAAGTCGAGAGTGCCCTTGATAGGCCAAGAGGGTACTGCAAACTGTATCGCCACTGATTGTTGAGGAAAAGTTTCTTTGGTAGCTAGATAGGGTCCCATGGCTGCCCAAAGGAACACCATATCCTCCACGGTGCGAGTGAATACCCCGGGATGATCCAGGGTCGGAGCAAATGGCATGATGCCTTCCACGGGCAAGTGTCCGTGGCTTGGTTTAAAGCCAGTGATGCCACAGAAAGATGCCGGCCGTAGCACTGAGCCTTGTGTCTGGCTGCCCAGGGCGAAAGGTATCATGTCATCGGCTACAGCGGCTGCCGATCCACTCGAAGAGCCTCCGGGAGTATGTGCAAGATTGTGCGGGTTACGTGTTGGAGCAGGATCAAAATAGGCATACGCTGTCGTGTGAGTTTTTCCTAGAACGATGGCCCCGGCTTTTTTAAGTTGGGTGACAAGTGCGGCGTCCTTTGTTGGTATGCGCCCTCTGTGTACAGATGTTCCCCACTCGGTTGGCATGTCGCTTGTGTCGTAGATATCTTTCACACCGAAGGGGATGCCATGCAGTGGACTTCGAGGATTATCGGTTAGAAGTTCCTGCGTGAGTTGCTGTGCTTGGGAGCGCGCTTCGGCTTCAGCTAGATATGTCCAAGCTTGTACCTCTGTTTCACGCTGATGAATTCGTTCTAGACACTGTTCTACCGCTTCGACAGGGCTGTATTCACCACTTGCTATCAAAATACTGAGCTGTTCGAGTGATCCCGGCATTGCTAGATCTGCAGGGTATGTGTCGGTGGGCTCTGCCATAGAGATACTAAGACTACCATGCATATGTTGTACTCCACGGCTACAATAGAGAGTCGTTTAGCTACAGAGACAGGGTGAAGCACTTTCATGAAAAGAAGAGACATCATCAAATCTGCCTTGTTGGGAACTGGTGCCGCGATCAGTGGCAATACGGTTGCCCAGCCCAATGCATCGGCATCGGTGTCGACATCTTCTGCGAGTGCCGCCGCCGAATCTTCACGTTCGTTGTTGTTTGATGCACATCAGAGGGAGACTGTGACTATACTTTCGGACCTGATCATTCCTGCGACCGATACCCCAGGGGCAAAGGAAGCCGATGTGGTAGCCTACATCGACCTTATTCTCAACGACGGTGATGACAAGCCACGCGAGAGCTTTCTTAGTGGTCTCGGCTGGTTAGACGGTTACGCCCTCCGTACCCATGACAACCCTTTTGTGCGGTTGACTGCCGATCAGCAAATTGCACTACTGGAGTCGTTGGACAACTCTACGCGCTCTGATCTGGGTCCAGGAATTCGATTCTTCGAACAAATAAAGCAACTAACCATTGAGGGCTACTACACTTCAAAAATCGGCATAGATGAACTGAATAAATACGGCGTCCCCAATTCCTATGCTTGACTCACTGTTCTGCGTGTGTGCGAAGTGTATCACCACTTGTCGCTAAGGATAGGCTTTGGTAGCTCCAAGTGGTTTGATTTTGATGTTACGAAAAGCCACATTCATCGGCTCGCCACGGTGTAACTGAAGTGCGACAACCCCTTCTGGGAACATTGTGTCGTAAGTGTCGACCGTTACAACACCGTTAAGTGTCAGCTTAATGTGTCGACCTTTACAATAAATCTCGTAGTGGTTCCACTTCCCCGGCCGAACGACCTTCTCGCCCTTGCCGGTCCAGCCATCGACGATGACTCGACGGCCAGTATTCTCACCATGCAGGTTGCCCCAAGCTTTACCCTGTGTCGCGTCGGCCTGGTAACCTCGAACGCTGTAGCGTCGTAGTGCCTTACTTCGAAACTGAACTCCACTGTTACGATTGGCGAGTTTTATGTCTACCTTGAGAACAAAGTCAGAAAACTTCTGGCGGGTGATCAGGAAAGTATTCCGGGTTAACCGGTGACCACTTGACCCGATAATTGTTCCATCCAAAACTTTCCAAAATGCAGTTTCGCCATACCATCCATCGAGATTGCGCCCATTGAAAAGTAGTACCCATCCCTCACGTTTTTCTACAGACGTCAACGTATTGTCGTTGTTGCCTGGGAAGACAACCAGAGCAAGTGACAGAACGCTCGTGACAAAACTACTCACAACCCTGGTTATTATAGGCCCGATGAGTTGCTTTGGGTGTAATGCTATTCACCTTCACGGGCCTTTTTGAGATCATTGGCCATGGCTTGGATAGCGTTCCATAGGATCAATTGTGCTTGACCACAGCCAACGAGTTTCATGCCACGTTGGATCCATGTTTTACCCAGTACTGGGTCACGAATCTGAATTGATGGAAATCGATCGTATTTGACGCAAGTTTCTATGACACCCAAAATGGCGTCAACGAGTTTGGGATGTTCCATTTGTCCTGCGACACCGAGAGAGATGGATAAATCAGCCGGGCCAATCATCACTGCGTCAACGCCTGGGACAGAAATCAAATCATCGGCTTGCTCGAGTGCAGCCTGGGATTCTATCTGGAATACGACCAATGTGTTCTCGTTCGTATGAGTTGTGATCTCTTCGAATGAAGCTTTGGTGTAGCCGATCTGTGGTGGTGTAAGGCCGAATCCGCGCTGCCCCTCAGGGGGGAATTTTATCCAGCTAATAGCTTCCTCTAGCACCGTAGCTGACTCTACACGCGGCAGGATGATTCCCTGTGCGCCCATATCGAGAGCGCGTGAGACTAAGGAGTATTGGAAATCAGCAACGCGCACGATCGGTGTAATCGATTCACTGACAGAAGACCGAATTAAATCTTGTAGTGTCTCGGGGGTGAAAGATCCATGCTCGGTGTCGATGAAAATCCAGTCAAGACCAGCAGAAGCAAACATACGAGGGATTTCGGCAGAACGTAGGTGACCTTGAATGCATCCTAGTGCTACTCGCCCCTCCTTTAGTATTTGTTTGGTAAGGTTTATGTGCATGTTCTAACAATAATATTGCAATTGTGCCGGTGGGGGCATAGTATTTGTTTAGCAATGCAGGAGGTGGGGATATGAAACATAGTATGAGAATCACCTGGATTCTTCTCTTGGCCGTGTCAGGCGTATTTGCTGCGACGCCCCGTTTAACAGGGGTGAGCCCTTATGGTGGACATACAGGTGACGAGATTACGGCCCATGGCCAGAACCTCGATTCGGACAACGTTGCGATTGTTTTTCTAACCGACGGCCAAAAGGATTACCGAGTTTCGGTCAAGGAACAGACTGGCGAGGATATTCGGTTCACCATCCCGAGCAGAATTAAACCGGGTTACTACAATCTGATGATACAAACGGCGGGAGATTCACCGGCACTACTTGAGCAACCTATTTCTTGCCAAGTCCTGGCGGAAGGGGAGGAACTGATTGAAGAAGTAGAGCCGGAACTTGAAATCATTCAGCTAGAGGAAGAAGAGGACCAAAAGAAAAAGAAGAGAAAGAGGAACAAAAAGCCCAGAAGTTCATTGCGGTAACACTAGTTATTTTTTCTTTTCTGTGATGTAGTAGACAACCTTTCTGTGATCACAGTGGTTAAGCTTCAGGGTGTGGCTAGGGTTAATTTGACGCCCCCGCAGGGCTTAGATAGACTGAAGCGGGGTGCGGTTTTGGTGCTCCAGACCGAGAGCCTGTATCCCTTACTGTCCCCATCGTCTAGCCTGGCCTAGGACACCGCCCTTTCACGGCGGCAACGCGGGTTCAAATCCCGCTGGGGACGCCAACTTTATGCGTATGGCCAGATCCTTAGTCAACACAGCGCAGGCTGTGAGGTTCTGAGGTTGCTCCCCCGGGTGATGTTGGTAGGGTTGAAAACCACAAAAAAGTCTTGACTACCGGTTTGAGACTATGTTAATTATTGTCTAACCACGTATTTAGACGTGGTCGTGTCCCTATTTTGGACGTACGGTCGTATATGACTTGGCTGTGATTGACGGACCAAGCGGCGGCCTACGTTGTGGGGCTACGAGTAATCGCACGGTCGGCATGGTCCCTCTGGGGTCGCCTGGCTGGGTTTGGAAGAGTGTTAGTTACTTTTTTTTAGACAGGACCTTCCCGCCAATAGGGTAGGTTCGATTTTAGATTTAGATCTCTTGTGGAAAGAAGGAGAGAATTCATGACAGCTAATAAGCTTTCTGTATTCGCAGTGTTAGTGGCAATCGCTTTGGTGCCCAGCGTTGCGAGTGCGAACGTTATTACTTGTGCAGCTACCGCCTCGTCACCTCAGGTTCGAGCGGAAGGTATCTCAGAGCTGGTCGGTGACATTACGCTTACCTGTACCAGCAGTGATACAACTGCCACAAACACCACGGTTTCATTCCTGGTGAACATTACCGCCACGTACAGCACCAACGTGACTAATCCTACCAACGCGACGGACGCCGTGACCAACGCAGTCCTCGTTGTCGGTGGTGGAGACACAGATGCTGATGGTGACGCGACATTAACCACTTATTCTGAGAATGATTGCGCAACGCCAGCGGATGTTGGTGCTGCTTCAGCATGCGCTGACAGTACGGCCGCAGTGCAGGATCCTCAGTATGGAGTAATGGTTGGTGATACTGGCCTAACGTGGACAGGCGTTACTTTGCCAAATCCTTCGGCTGATGCAGCCGGCGATGGTACGGCAGACCACAACGCTGAGACGACCTTCCGGATCACTGGTGTTCGCGCCAATGCTTCCTTGTTAGGCGTTCCTGCAAGCGCCGGTACAGCCGGTTCCGATATTACAGCCGATGTGACCTTACTTGCATTCCCAGTTGGTAATAACTCGGTAGTGCTCACGGGTAACACCGGACTTACAGTCGGTTCGACTCTACTCGGTCTGGCTTCGGCAGAGAGTGGCGTTGCGACAGACGGCCTCCAGTGCGTAGACGAAGCAGCTGCGGCTAGCTTGAACTACATCACAATCACTGAAGGTTTCCCAACCGCACTCAGAGATGATGCCGCGGCAGTCAATGCTATTACCAATCAGGTGACTAGTGAAGCTGGTCACGCTGAGGACAACATGGCTGGTGTTGGTGGTGCTAGCACTGCTAGCCAAATCAAGCTTGCGTTTACGGGCGTCCCAACGGGAGTCGAGATCGGTGTTGTTCACACCCCTGACTGCACTGAAGATGATCCCATTGCAGCTGATGGTGCTGATGATGCTGACACTCTAGTCCTTACGTCTGGAACATGTGATGCCGATGGTGGCACTTACGTGGCTGGCGTAGTAGAGACAGACGGCATTCTCAATACCTACACCAAGGTTGACATCACGGACGGTTCCGGGCAGATTTGCTATGACGTGACAACTAACAGTTCCGCTCTTAGTGAAGACTGCGCGATCACGATCGTGTCTGGTTGGACTGCTGATACTGAAAATGACTCACCCGGTAGAGCCGCATATACGGTTTCTGCAAGCTATGCTCCTATAAGCACTGTTGCAACTACCGATGATGACACAGCTCCACATCCTCGCTTCATCTCTTCTGGCGGAGCTGCTTTGCCAGTTGGAGAGGTTCTCAGCTGTTCTTCGACAGTTCTATTCCCGTTTGTCACGAACCAGAGCGGTTATGATACCGGACTGGTAGTAGCAAACACTTCAGAGGATGGAACTGGCGCTGCAACCAATCAGGGTGGCACTTGCTCCCTCGCCTACTACGGTACGACGGGAGCCGCCGGTGCTGCTCCTGTAGCCGATACGACTGATTCTATCGCTGCTGGTGGCCAGTTAATCTGGTTGCTTTCCAGTGGTAACTCAGCGCAGGGCGTTGCAGCTGCTGCAGACTTCCAGGGTTACGTCATTGCGACTTGTAACTTCCAGTGGGGCCATGGCTATGCGTTCATCACCAATGGTTTTGGTGGTGTACCGACATTGGCACAGGGCTACCTGGGTCTAGTTATCGGAACGCGGACGACTACACCTGAATCATTAGGCAACTAATTTAGTTACTTAGTGGTGAGTTCGATTAATAGCGAGGGGGGCGATTTCGCCCCCCTCGTTTTTTTGTGAGGTGGTGTGTGCTTCGCAGCGTGTGCAAGGTCACTCTTCTTGTGCGTGTGGAAATATCCCCAACTAATAGTCATTTATAGTGCGACGGGGCTGCAATGAGCAGGATATCGGTGTTTGCCAGCTCTGAAGCAGTCATTGCTCGAGATGTAGAGACCCCGAGTGACTTCTGGTAACTTTAGCTATCTCCATTATTTGAGAGCGATTCTGCCTATCAGGTTGCAGTGTGTCTCACTCCGGTTGCGAGACTATTCTCAGATAGGGTTTGGGAGATTTCCATCCATTAGGGTATTTCTCCTTGGCCTCATCGTTGGAGACTGCCGGTACAATAATGACGTCTTCGCCCTGTTTCCAGTTCACTGGCGTGGCGACTTTGTGTTTTGCGGTTAGTTGCATTGAGTCCAGTACACGCAAAACTTCGTCAAAATTACGGCCGGTAGTCATTGGGTACGTGATCATCAGCTTGATCTTTTTATCTGGCCCAATCACAAACACTGAGCGAACTGTAGCATTGTCTGCCGCCGTTCTTCCTTTGGCCGTTCCTGTGGCGTTGGGATGGATCATGTCGAAGAGTTTGGCAACGGATAAGTCAGTGTCCCCAATTAACGGATATTGCACCGCATGTCCTTGAGTTTCCTCGATATCTTTCATCCATCCATTGTGATCCTCAACCGAATCGACACTGAGTCCAATAATTTTGCAGTTACGTTTTGCGAATTCTGGCTGGAGTCCGGCAACGTATCCTAATTCAGTGGTGCAGACGGGTGTGAAGTCTTTTGGGTGTGAGAATAAGACGGCCCAGCCGTCTCCGATCCAATCGTGAAACCCGATTGTGCCTTCAGTAGTTTCCGCTGTGAAATTAGGTACTTCATCTCCGATGTGTAATGACATAAGGTATCCCTTCAATGGTTGTAGTTAGATAGATAGTATGAGTCAGACCGTCAGCAATAATCCACCCGAAATCTACTGTGGTAAAAAAATCGAGTGGAGTTCAACAACGAGATGGGGGCTTATTTTATTCTTGTTGGAGTGGTCCGTGATTGTTTTAGTATTCAAACAGAGGAGAAGTGTTTGTGAAGAGAATTATTGTTGCGCAGTGTCATCAGGAGATTTCGTCTTTTAATCCGATCCTGAGCCACTACGAAGATTTCAAAGTTGAAACGGGCTCAGCCGTCATTGAACAGCATACTAATGCCAGAGACGAGTTGGGAGGAGCGCTGAGTGTGTTTGGTCAAGCAAATAATGTTGAGGTTGTTCCCACTTACAGTGCTCGTTCGTTGACATCGGGGGGAGTACTCGCCGCACCAGATTTTGAGCAACTTTCGGGGGAGTTTATCAATGCACTTCGCTCAGCTGGGTCGATTGACGGTATTTACTTTGCTCTTCATGGAGCGATGTGTGCTGAACAAGAGGACGATCCGGAAGGGTATCTCCTCGAGGAGTCGCGAAAAGTTTTTGGAGATGATGTTCCCTTAGTGATTTCGCTCGATCTGCACGGTGTTCCAACTAAACGTATGCTGCGATACTGTGATGCTGTCGTTGTTTATCACACCTATCCGCATGTTGATTTTTTCGAAACAGGAGAACGAGCCGCAAAACTGCTTTTGTCGACCCTCGAAGGTGGCCGACATCCAATTATGGTGAGAGTTCCTATACCGGCACTTGTCCGTGGTGATGAACTAATCACCGAGACAGGCAGTTTTGGTTCAGTAATTCGTACTGCACAAGAGATGGAAAAACAACCACAAGTGCTGGCAGCAGGGATGTTTATAGGTAATCCTTTCACTGATGTTCCTGAGTTACGTTCCAATAGTTTAGTTGTTACTGATGGAGATTCAGCAATTGCTTTGGAGCAGGCCATTCATTTGGCTGAAATGTTCTATGAACATCATGGGAAAATGCAGGTCCCACTAACAGATGTTGATAAAGCTGTATCGATGGCTTTAGATATATTAGGTCAAGGAACGGTTGCTCTTGTGGATGCGGCAGATGCCACGAGTTCCGGTGCCTCGGGTGATAGCAACGTTGTTGTTCGGGCTCTTATAGACAAGGGTTATAGCGGGCGAGTCCTAGCTCCCATTGTGGATCCAACCGTTGTTGAAAAAGCATTTGCCGCCGGAGTTGGTGCTACACTTCAAACCACACTCGGTGGGTCGCTCGACCCAAAACGTTTTACACCACTTGAAGTGGAGGGTTGTGTGAGACTGCTGTCGGACGGAAAGTTTTCGAGTGAAACATTTGGTGATTCATGGTGTTCGGGACCAACGGCTATTCTTGAGGTTGCCAAAGTCACTTGGGTTGTAACTAGCCGTCCAGTAAGTCTCTTTGATCGTGCCTTATTTTACGCTCATGGGCAGGACCCGAAGCGATTTGATGCTGTTGTGGTCAAATCTCCTCATTGCGAGTCCCATATGTTTGCAGACTGGTGTCGGCAAGTGATTAACATCGACACTCCTGGAGCGACGAGTGCAAACCTCAGGAGGTTAGGCCATGTGAAATGTGCACGTCCCGTATCTCCTCTCGATGAAGATGTTCCGTTCAGTCCACAGCCGGAAGTATACGAATAGATGTTTTAACTGCTGGATGGAGCCGTATTGAAAATATTCGATGTAACGCGTACCATTGTCATGACGTCTAGAGATGTAGTGCGATTCCAAAAGATCCTTGGTAAATGGAATTTGTTTGGCGGGTTTTGAGGGAGATTTTCTAGCATGAAATTTTTACTGCAATTGACGCTGATATGTTTTACTAGCACCGCAATAACTCTTGGACAGGTAGATGACGGAAGGAAGAGTAAAGGTAAGCGACGATCACCTGATGCATTGGTCAAAGCCCTGAATTTAACCCCGGAACAATTAACCACTCTGAAAGATTTGCGTCGGTTGCATGCCGAGTCCATGAGGCCACTACACGGTGAACTTCGAGAGCTCAGCAAGCAACTTAAGGAAGAGATGTCAAAAGAAACGGCTAATCCTGCGATTGCAGGACAGTTTTTAATCGACATGAAGTCACGTAGACACCAGGCAAAGGCTATGCGATTGCAGTTTCAAGACCAAGCGCGTGGAGTATTAGGTGAACAACAGCAAGCATCCCTTGAGGCATTAGAGCGTAGTAGACAACTGAAAAGAGCCGTTGGTGAGGCTACTCGCTTAGGGCTATTAACTCCGAAGCACAATATGCGGCACGGTCAATCTGCTCCGGGCAATTCCAAAGGTCACAGGTTGCGCAAAAAGCGTCCGTCTGCTGGGCGTGGGTTTGGTAGACAACCTGGCCGTGACAGAGGTTTTGGCGGCCGTGATAAAGGCCGCTCCCGTGGTACTTGCGGATTCCCTTTGTAAGATACACGGGATTTACAATTTTTTCTCCGTTGTTTTGGTAGACAACCGTGACCCCTCTAGCCATGCCCTAGAGGGAGGATTGGGTTCTGCGACACACAAATATAGCTAACCCCGTCCCTGCGATCGAAAGCCACCAGAACCATTCACCAAATTGACTAAACCAAGTCAGTGTAGATTCATAGTTGAAGTGACCAGTTAAAACTCCCTCCTTAAATGAGGGCAACCACCCTTGGAGTCGTCCCCCCGGGTCGATGATCGCAGTTATACCGTCGTTGGTTGCTCGAAGTAACCATCTTTGGTTCTCAAGTGCACGCATTCGGGCAATTAACAAGTGCTGTTTACGTGCTGCTGTTTGCCCGTACCAACTGTCGTTCGATATATTGACCAAAACCTCAGCACCTGCGGCAACGAACTCCCGTACACCCTCGGCAAAGACTGACTCATAGCAGATAAATGTGCCAAGAGTGTGGTCTCCAATGGGCGCCAAAGATAGATCATCACCAGGAAGAAAATCACCTGCCTCAACTGTAATTCGGTTGATGACAAGCGAAAAAGGCCAGGGCACAAATTCTCCGAATGGAACAAGAAAACGCTTCGAGTAATGTGAAACTAAATCCCCGTTTGGATCAATTGTTAACGCTGAGTTTAGAGGCCTGGGGCCGTTTTCGGTGGAGCTAAACTCGACGGTATTGAAGATCATGTATGCATTGGCCTGCCGAGCCAACTCACCAATGTACATTTTGAAGTCAGGATCGTCGAAGTAGTACGCTGGAATTGTATATTCTGGCCAGATGATCATGGAAGGTTTATCTACTGTTAGTTCACTTTCTAGATCCATAGAGAGAACTGCCATACGTGTTCGATGCTTAGTGGCACGTTGACGAGTCCAACGTCCTTGAATGACTTCGTCGGGGTGAATATTAGGCTGAATCAAGCGAGCCGTTTCTGTGCCATTACGGCGCTCGGGCACTCCCGGCAGTCCATAGAGAAGCAATGGTAACGATAGCCAGAGTAGCTGTTTACGTGGACGTTTTAGAATTAAAATTACTACCGCTGTGTTAATCACCATTAACACGAATGACAGGCCGTAGACTCCTGTGTAGGGTGCTATTCTGGCTACAACTGACATGTTGATTGCGGCGTTCCCCAGATGAAGCCACGTAAAAATAAATTGGTGTGTTCCTTCAAGAGCTACCCAAGCTAATGAAATTGTCGGAATTGCCCATGGACTTTTTAGTAAAGGACCTGCCAGTACTGCAAACAAGCCTGAATGTATTCCCTTAATGACGAAAAATCCGATGAAGATTGCCATAGCTGCTGAAGCTGACAAGTGTGCATAACGATGCATTACGTCATACACCCAGTAGCAAGTTCCACCCCAAAAGACACATCCCATCAATGTTCCTAGCAGCCATCGTTCAAACCAAGTATGCGTGTGCGTCAGAGCAATCATCAATGGCACGACAGCAAAGGCGGACAATAGGGAATAGTTGAGAGGGGGGAAGCTCAATGCCAGCAGTAATCCACTTGACAACGAAGCTCCACTAAGTACTAGAAAACGAAGTTTTTGATTTGAAGGCAAGACAAACACGGTTGGCTGCGCCCCCTAAGAGCGGTTAATGAGTGTTGCTACGTAAGCTGCTCCAAAGCCATTGTCGATGTTGACAACGCTGACATTACTAGAGCAGCTGTTAAGCATGCCTAGCAGGGCTGCCAACCCGTCGAAACTTGCCCCATAGCCGACGCTGGTAGGTACGGCGATGACTGGCACAGCGACCAAGCCACCTACGGCACTCGGCAGGGCTCCTTCCATGCCAGCACAGCAGATGATGACACGGGCACTCTCGAATCGATCGATGTTTGATAACAACCGATGGATGCCTGCCACGCCGACATCATAAATGGTCTCTACTTCGTTGCCCATCACCTCGGCAGTAATTTTGGCTTCTTCAGCAACGAACAGATCAGCGGTCCCGGCACAAACAATGGCTATTTTGGCCTTGCCGCGTATCTCTCTATTGCCCCAAACACGGATCGTTCCAGAGCGTGCGAAGAATTCAGCTCTATTATCGATTGCCTGTATTGCTGTGGCTGTCTTTTCCGATGCCCGTGTGATCAGTAAATTGTCGGATTGTTCCAATAGTTTGCCGGCGATCGCAACGGTTTCTTCTGTGGTCTTGCCACGTGCTAGAACAACTTCTGGCATGCCATGTCGCAATGCCCTATGGTGATCGACCTTAGCAAAGCCCAAATCTTCGAAAGGAAGGTGGTGTAGATCCTTGAGTGCTTGATCGGGTGAGAGTGATCCGTTCTGTACTGCTTCGAGTAGATCACGGAGTTGTGATTCGTTCATGTACTCGGAGGATAGCTAAAAGTTGAGCTGTTCGCCAACTTTAAGATTGTGTTCCATGGCCTGCCCAGCTGCCAACTCAAGTACGTATTGGGCTGGGATGCCTACACCGTAATTGGGGCATTCAGTTGGATTCTGGGATGGACAGGGTGGAGTATTCTCAGAAATGAATACAATACGTCGATCTTTATCGATCCAAATGATATCCAGTGGGATAAGTGTGTTGTACATCCAAAAACCACGTGGGGTTTGGTCGGAGAATATAAAGAGCATGCCATGGTTATGATCTAAGTTTTTACGAAACATCAATCCACGCGCTTGCTGTTGCGGTGTTGTAGCCGTTTCAGCTGTGATAATGGTGCCATCCGGGAGGTGTACAGAAAGTCTCAATGGGCCAGAAAAAGAGGAAGACCGTGTTCCTGTTGAGCAAGTTGTTATGATTCCTGCCAGCAATAATATGCAAAATAGCTGCACTTGCCACTTAGAGTACGATTCCAATCGACGCATAGGTTGCATTTTTCTAGGTTTGTATCGCTCTTAGGCTCTAGCTAACTATCTCAGAAATTATTTCCCCGTGGACGTCAGTTAGACGGCGATCTATGCCGTTGTGACGGAAGGTGAGCTTCCTGTGGTCTATGCCAAGCAGATGCAAAATGGTGGAGTGAACGTCGTAACAGTAGGTTGGTTTTTCGGTAGCCTGATAGGACCATTCATCACTAGATCCATGGGTGGTCCCTCCACGTACTCCTCCGCCTGCCAGCCAACTAGTAAACGTAAAGGGATTGTGGTCACGCCCCTTTGTTCCCTGGCTACAGGGCATGCGGCCAAACTCGGTGGTCCAATACACGATAGTGTCCTCGAGTAACCCACGGGATTTCAGGTCTTTAATTAAAGCAGCAGTAGGTTGGTCCATGCCCAGAGCCATTCCACCGTGATCCTTGTAAATGTCCTCATGGCTGTCCCAGTTGCGACGAGGAAACCCATTATCAGCTCCACTCCATAGCTGAACAAAACGAACACCTCGTTCGAGTAAACGCCTTGCGACCAAACAACTAAGACCAAAATCCGCTGTCGCCGTCTTGTCCAAGCCGTAGAGTTTTTTTGTGGCTTTGGTTTCCCCTGATATATCCAGTACTTCTGGTGCACTAACTTGCAGTCTCGCCGCCATCTCGTAAGATTTAATCCTAGCCTCTAGACGCGAATCGCCAGGATGTCTTTGCAAATGTGCGCGGTTAAGTTTTTCGAGAGTTGCGAGAGTGTCGATTTCCGCACTTGGGGTAATAAAGTTTGCCGACTCTGGTGGAAACAGATCATGAATCGCATTAGGGCGACCTACTCGAATCATTGTTCCCTGGTGTGAAGCAGGCAGGAATCCTGCTGAGTGATTACCAGGGCCATTCGGTGCAAATCCTCGCTTGTCGGGCATGACGACAAAGGTCGGCAAGCTGTCTGCCATGGAACCAAGTCCATACGACACCCAAGCACCCATACTGGGAAACCCGGGCACGACAAACCCCGTATTTTGCATAAAAGTGGCTGGCCCGTGGACGTTTGATTTCGACACCATGGATGGTAGAAAAGCGATGTCATCGACACATCCTGCGAGGTGTGGCAGTAAACTACTAACCCACTTACCGCTTTCCCCATGTTGAGCCCATTCCCAGGGGCTTTGCATCACGGGCCCAGGTTCACTTTGAAACAGTTCGATCTTTCCGCCGGGGTCGAATGGTTGCCCATTCTTTTGAATCAAGAGTGGCTTATAGTCAAACGTGTCACACTGACTTGCAGCGCCGGACATAAAGAGCTGTATTACACGTTTTGCTTTCGCTCGATGATGGAGACCACCATTGAGGTTGTCGTGAGGCTTGGATGTACCTGCCAAAGCCTCTGAACGACCAAGCAAGTGAGCCAACGCAATTCCTCCTAGTCCTCCTCCTGAGTTCCAGAGAAAACGGCGGCGGTCTATAGGAATATCACTTGTTGTCGGTTGCTGTCTAGAGGCGTAGGCAGTAGATCTAAAATCAGGCATTCTTCTGAACAAGGTTAGCACTCGGCGTCTGTATTTTCACTGCAACAAATAGCTTAAATAAATCAATCAGAACCAGACCGTCAGATCAAGTTACAAGTTGTCCACCCGGACTCCTTTGCACTAGAAGCAAAAAACGCTGAACCTATCCGTGACCTCGTCCAATTACTTTCCAAACATCAACCACTTTATTGCCGCGAGTACAATACATGCGGTCGTAGAGGTTTACGTTTGGATCACAGTGTGGCACGACTAGTTCAACCTTATCACCGAGATTAACGGCAGGATCGGGTTCGTCAAGTGTCAGGATGCCATGCTCGTCTCCTCCAAAGCGATACTTTACGCCTCGGTAGCCTACTACTTCTGGACCAAAATCTCGGTCAGTTGCAAAGGCTTTGAGCCCAGAGTCAAGCGTGGCACGATCTGAGTAGTTTTGACTTATAACGGTAGCGAGAACTGTTAGTGACTGCTGAAAGTCTTCGTAGAGTTCTGTGTTTTCGCCATTGCCACCTATGATTCGATAGTCGATATCCATAAAGACGTATGATCCAACTTGCAGCTCGGTCATGCCTAAGGCAGGATCGATGTTGTAGGTTCCAGTACTCGTACCCGACATAATTTCGGCTGGTAAGCCATCACGTTGCATCTTTCGAAAGCTCTCAATAACCGGTGTCATGTACTGAATTGAATGCTTTTTGCGGGCATCAAAACCGACTACGTGTGAAGATGCACCAGAATAGCCATGGACGCCACAGAATTTGAGGTTTTGCATGCGATCTATGGTTTTAGCTAGTTCAACAGCAGTTTCACCGGGAGCGACACCGGTACGGCGACCCACAGGGTCAATATCAATAAGGACGTTTAGGTCTACCTTTGCTGTACCAGCTGCTTCACTTAACTGTGTTGCATGTTCTGCGCTATCTACAACAGCCATGGTATCTGGGCGTTTTTTAGTCAAGCGCACTAGCCGACCTATTTTATTAGGGCCGACCAGTTCAGAGGTAATCAAAATACCGCCTATGCCGGCCTTGTCCATCTGTTCAGCTTCGTAAATGGTGGCTGTACAAACCCCGAGTGCTCCCATGGCGATTTGTCGGTGTGCAATCTCCGCACATTTGTGAGTCTTAGCGTGAGGCCTGAGATTTACTGACTGACTTTTGGCATACTCGTTCATTGTGGCAAGGTTATTTTCGAGTCGATTTAGATCCAGCAGAAGTGCAGGAGTGGGCAGATCCTGTTTTTCCACACCCTCAATAGGATTTTGAGCGTCAAGACGTTTTTCTACTTCGTCGACACTGTAGCCCTTTACCTTGTTGGGTGTCATGAATGTAGGCGCGAGTGTTGCTACTGCCAAATTCTCTTTCATCCATTGTCTCCGTGAAGTTGCCATGTTATCCCCTTGGGTTTAATTATCGTTTTAGCGGATACGTGACTATCCTAGCAGTCTTCAGTAAACATCTTGGTATGGTATTTTTCTGTTTGCCATTTCTTCTGTCAGAGATGCTGAGATGCCCTCGCGATATGATGGGTAACGCAGTGTTACTCCAAGCAGTTTACAAATTGCGCGACCATCAACCTTACGGTTTGCATGACGAGTTCCAACCATCTGAGTTTCCTTGCTCGAGCGGGGCATCGGCAGTTTAAATAGATCTGCACAGTAACGTGCAATTTCCAGTGAAGTACAAGGATTTTCGTCTGCCACCGGATAGGCACCGGTTATGTCCGACTCGAGAGCGGCCACGATCAAAGCTGTGAGATCCTCTACATGGATTCGAGAGATAAAGTTGGCACCTTTTCCTGCAAGTCGAAAAGACTTTTCTCTTATTGCACAGTGGATACCACGATTTGGACCATAAATCGCAGCGGGTCTCAAGATCAAGGAAGACCATGATTGCTTCATAATCGAATTTTCGGCTTCGACGCGACAAAACTGTCGTTCAGTAATTGGAGCAATGGGTGTCTCTTCATCGACTTGTCGAGTGTCACCATACACACCCGTTGTCGACAAGTAGACCACTCGGGCAGGGGTATTACTGAGGGCTCCAACGATACGAGCTGTCGGATCTTCGTAGTGTGTAGTATTGTTCGCAGTTACCGACAGGGAAGGGATGGATAGTAAGACTCTACTCTCCTTGTCCAAAAACCCGGAGATTTTTGATAGTGTTGTTTTGTCACTGACATCCAACACTTCTGCGTGACAGCCTGCAGATTGCAGATCTGCTTGCCGTTCGGGATTTCGAGTAGTCGCGGTAACCTTAAAACCTTTTGCTAGTAAACGCTTTGCTACGCGAAACCCAGAGTAGCCACAACCAAAGATGAGACAGTGTTTCAAACAATCAGTGTGTCACGTTTATGCACTAGTCGTTCCTAACTCTCTCTGAGAAACGCGGGTTCGAGGTGCTCTTTTACGGCTTAGCAATCAGGACCCAAACCAATGCAGCCAATAACCCACCGATTATCGGCCCCACCACCAGTTCCACCACAACCCCTGATTTGTGTCATCTGAGCTACCTAAAAAAATGATTACAAAGGTAGAGAAAAACCAAAGATCGAGGTAGTCTGTTACCCAAGACGACTATGAA
>CEVA01070171.1_pt1 | contig 31749 bp, 23 predicted proteins | sample 361521 | NCBI WGS metagenome assembly CEVA01 (sample SAMEA2622823, study PRJEB7988) | marine metagenome | isolation source: saline water (ENVO:00002010), including | reverse complement strand
GACCCTGATGGCGACCAACCTGGCGCCGGGCGCCCTGGTGGCGTGGAGCGTATCGGAAGACAGACTGGACGACGCGTTCGAGTATATGTTTCGGAACGATCCGTTTTCCGGGCACGTCGTGATTCGGACGACCGACGAAGGGAAGGCGGGCGCTCGCTATCGCCTGTGGACGACGGTTAAGGTGCCCCGACCCTATTCGATCGATCGACACTGCGAGTATCTGAAGGACCAGGTGGGCGCCGACCACTTCAGATTGATGCCGGCCAAGTGCATTTTCGCCCTGGGCGTGGGTCACGTGCGCCGACGGACGATGGAGGTTGGCAGCAAGTCCGACGGACCCGCGGAACCCAAGCATGTCGAGGTGGTAGAGTTGAGCGATCTGGACTGGCGCGTGCTGATCGGTCTCAAGCGAGAGCTGGATGTCGACGAGGTCGGGCCGGACCTATGGAAGAATCGGGGGGAGGAGGTCGGTGTAACCGTAGACACATTCTGCGAAGTGGCCGAAGACCTGCAGCGACGTAAGGTGATCGGACGATTCTCGACTTTCCTGGAACACGCGAAACAACTGAAGACGGGTGAACGCGTAACGCGCTACAACGCGCTGTTTCACTGGGCGGTGCCTGAGGGTAGGGAGGTGGAGGGAGGCTGCGAGATCGGCCGTCACCACATCCTGACTCACTGTTATTGGAGAGAGGGCGGGCCCGATTTCGGGAACGTGAACATTATGGGTGTCGTTCACGGCACAGAGCGGGATCTCGTTTACGAGCACAAGGCGGCGATCGATGCCCACCTCGCGGATGTGGGGATTCCGCTGTCCTACACGAACGTCTTCTGGGGCGGCAGGAGCGAGATCAAGCCCTCGGAGATCGTGCCGTCTGCGTACCGGGACTGGTGCGCATCTGTCGATCTGGACCCGGAAGAGATGGTGTAGCGGTTGTTTCGTAAAAAACTGAAAGCCCCGTCGCCGATGGCGACGGGGCTTTATTGTTTTCGTTGCTCGTTGACCCGGTAGAGAAAGGATAGAATCTCAGCGATGGGCTGATAGAGCTCGCTCGGAATCTCGGTGTCCAGATCGAGCCTGGCGAGCACGGCCACCAGGTCTGGATCGTGGCGAATAGGGATGCCGTGCTGCTCGGCGATCTCGATGATCCGTTTGGCGATTTCACCTTCGCCTTTCGCGACCATCCTGGGAGCCGCATTGTCCTCGGGACGATAGCGAAGAGCGGCCGCGGATTCGCGAGAATCTTTCTCAGGATCTTCGGTCACGGGGATCCGAGCCGGTCGGTGCCCACCCATTTCTGAAGTACGTCTGGAACTGCGACGGTGCCGTCCTCGCCCTGATGCTGTTCGAGGATCGCGGGGACGAGGCGGGAGGTCGCGAGTCCCGAAGCGTTCAGGCTATGGATGAAGGTGTTGCGCCCCCCCTCGCTCTTCTTGTAGCGGATGTTGCCCCGCCGGGCCTGGTAATCGTGGGCGTTCGAGGCCGAGCTGACCTCCTTGTACTCTTCCATACTCGGGATCCAGACTTCGATGTCATAGGTCTTGGCCATCGACGCACTACAGTCCCGAGCCGCGAGCTTGGAAACCTGGTAGTGGAGGCCGAGACCCTGAACGAGGGCTTCGGCCTTTTCAATCATTTCTTCGAGTGCGGCGGCGGAATCTTCAGGCCGGGTGAACTGGAAAATTTCGATCTTGTTGAACTGGTGTCCCCGGATCATCCCCCGCTCGTTTGTCCGGTAGCTTCCGGCTTCGCGACGATAGCAAGGTGTGTAGGCGAAGTATTTCCGAGGAAGTTCCTCCTCCGCCAGGATTTCGCCCCGGTGGAAATTGATCAGGGCGGTTTCGGCCGTGGGTAGAAGGAAATGTCCAGCTGAATCATCGTCTCCTCGAATGTGGAAGACGTCGTCCTCGAACTTCGGAAACTGGCCGGCGGCGAACCCGCAATCGTAGGTCAGAATGTGTGGGGGCAGGACGAACTCGTAGCCGTCGGCGAGATGACTTTCGACGAAGTAGTTGAGGAGTCCCCATTCGAGACGGGCCCCATTTCCCCTGTAGAGCCAGAACCCGTTGCCACCCATCTTGACGCCACGTTCGTAGTCGATTACCCCGAGCTCCGTTGCCAACTCGACGTGGTCCTTCGCCTCGAAGGTGTGTGCTGGCTTCGAACCTTCCGTGCGAATGACCTCGTTGGCTTCCTTGCCGCCTGCCACGACGTCATCGGCCGGGATGTTGGGCAACTCTTCGAGGATCTCCCTGATCCGATCGTCGGCCTCGCCGAGGTCGACATCGAGCGTTTTGATGCGCTCGGATACCTCTCGCATCTCACTCTGTACCTCGGTCGTGTCTTTCCCTTCCTTCTTCATCGTGGGAATCTGGGCAGACACCTTGTTCCGTTGTTCGCGGAGGGCGTCGATCGCCGGGATCAACTCGCGCCGCCGAGTATCCCAACGCAAGAGGTCTGTGAAGTCGACCTCGTCCATTCTCTTGAGAAGAGCCTCCCGAACGGTGTCCGGATTCTCGCGGATGACGTTGATGTCCAGCATAGCGTCTAATTTTCCTCGTGGTGGGTGGGTAAGGCCGTAACTCTTCCAAGCCGGACCAGTATGGCTGCGATGTTCAGAGCGGTAGACCGGTTCATCCGTTTCAGAACTTCCCGTGCGGTGTCGTCGTCGAGGTTCATCAACACCTGAGTGGCCGCCCCGGCTTCGAGAGACGCACACTGCCGGGCAAGCTGTGTGAGCTTCCGCTCGTGAAGCTCCAGTTGTTGCTTGAGCCTTTTTTCCATTTCGGCTCGAAGCAGCCGAATCTCATCCTGTTCGATCCGGATTTCCCTGGAGGCCCGTTTCCCGGTCGGGCCCGATTCGGTCACTTCGGATGGACGATCCGACGCCTCTTCTGGTTTCGGGGTCGCGACAGACGGGACCTTGAGTTCTTGCGGGGTTTCCCTCTTGATGGGCGCCGGGTCCGGGGCTGGCGCCCGTGGGAGAGATTCCCTGCTCCCTTCGTTATCGATGCCTCGAGCCGCTCTCGGAGCCCGATCAGACTCTCTTTTTACCTTGGGGAGGGTGGCTGAACGGGTCTCTACACGACGGCTTGGCTGCGATGTGCTTTTCGAACCGGGCCAAAAGAGTACCATCATCGTGACGATGATCACACTGAAGGACCCAAACATGCCGATGATAAGAAGGGTGGCGGTTCGGAAGTTCACGGTGTCACGAGCCCAGTGGTGATGTCAGGTTGGCAAAATGTGACCCAATCTGATGGTGTCATTCAACAGATTATTCCATCCTGCTGGAAAGCCATCCTGGACCGACGAACGCTAAGTTCTTGATTTACCGACAATAGTGCAAAAGGTGGATATCTGTTTTCTGTGGCCCGATGATTGCCTAAAGTCCTGGTGAATAGCAGTTCACCACTTCACGGAGGATTAGAGCCGTGGTTGCTACCCAAGACGCAAAGAGACGAAATGAGTTGGCTTACCTCGCCTTTATTATGCCATCACGGGGAACGAGGGGCGCTCGGAAATGATTCGTCGCTTAGTCGCCGGCTCGAAGGTCAGGCTGCCGAGCGAGTTCCTGAACTTCAGGCTCAGGCGTAATCGTCAAACAGCAGACGTCAGAACACGGGCAACCCGTTCGATGTGCTCGTCCGCGAGCTCTGCATAGATCGGCAAAGACAGAATCTCGCCTGCCGCTCGCTCGGCTACTGGAAAGTCGCCTGGTGAGTATCCCAGATCTGAGAACGCGGGTTGCAGATGCACCGGAATCGGGTAGTGAATCCCGCTCTCGATGTCGGCCTCGTTCAATGTTTGCTTCAGCTGATCACGCCGCTCCGAACGGATGACGTAGTAGGTGTGGACGTGATCGCACCCCTCCAGTTCGACGGGTGTCCGAATTGAAGAATCTGAGAGCAGTCGCGCATACAATCGCGATTGCTCTTTTCTTTTTTTCAGCCAGCCATCGAGGTGTCTCAGCTTCGCACTGAGCACCGCCGCCTGCAGACCTCCCATTCTGAAGTTGTAGCCCAGCAGTTCGTGGTCGTGGTGGTCGGTCCGCCCGTGATTGGCCATACTGCGCATCCGCCACGCCAGGTCTCCGTCGTTCGTCAGCACAATGCCAGCATCGCCGAAAGCACCAAGGATTTTCCCCGGGTAGAAACTGAACGTAGCTGCGACACCGAATGCGCCAGCCCTTCGGTCGTGATATTTGGATCCGTGGGCCTGAGCTGCGTCCTCGACCACCGGGATGCCGTGTTTGCCAGCGATGTCGCAGATCGAGTCCATTTCTGCGATGTGTCCATAGAGGTGAACGGGTATGATTGCCTTCGTGCGCGGGGTGATCGCGGCTTCGAGCTTTTCGGGGTCGAGGTTGAGAGTGTTTTCGAGCACGTCGGCAAAAACAGGCGTGGCTCCGGTATGGGCGATCGACTCAGCGGTGGCAATGAAAGTGTTCGGCACTGTGATGACTTCATCGCCCGCCCCGATCCCGAGCGCCTTGAGGACGAGCTCGATCGCCGTGGTTCCTGAACTCACCCCCACTCCGTGACCGATCCCGCAGTAGGCGGCAAACTCCTCCTGGAACGTGTCTACAAACGGCCCACCCGCAAAAGCGGAGGCTCGAACAACGCGCTCCATCGCCTCGTCGATTTCGGCCTTGATCGTAGAGTACTGCGTGTATAGATCGAGGATGGGAATCCTGGTCGTTGGTTGTTTCGGGGGCATCGTGGGACGCGTGTTCCTTAGCGGAGGATACGCTGGATGTTGTAGATCTCTCTGGCGTTTGCGCTCCGGGCGATCATATCGCCGATGAGCCCCGTGCAGATCACCTGGACACCGAGTACCATCAGAAGGGTCCCCAGGGAGAGAAGGGGGTATCTGTGCTGGATGCTGCCGGTGCGGAACCAAAGTGAGGCGATGTAGCCGTTGATGAGGACACCGAGCCCACACATCAGGATTCCAACCGCCCCGAACAGATGGAGCGGCCGCTCCATATAGCGTCCGAGATACATTACTGTGAGGAGATCCAGAAACCCCTTGAAGAGGCGGCTCCACCCGTATTTTGTCGTGCCGAATTGTCGGGCGTGGTGCTGGACAGGGATCTCACTCACTCGATATCCCTCGAGATCGGCGAGAACGGGAATGTATCGGTGGAGTTCTCCGTAGATCTTCACGTCACGCGTCACTTCACGTCTGTAGGCCTTCAGCCCGCAGTTGAAGTCGTGGATGTCGATCCCTGACACGCGGCCCGTCACCCAATTGAAGAACTTTGACGGCACGGTCTTTCCGAGAGGATCGTGCCGCTTCTGCTTCCATCCCGAAACCAGATCGTAGCCTTCATCGAGTTTGGCAACGAGGGCCGGAATCTCGGCAGGATCGTCCTGAAGATCGGCATCCATCGTGATGATGATTCGACCTCGGGACTCCTCGAAGCCGGCAGTGTAGGCTGCCGCCTTTCCGAAATTCCGCCGGAACTGGATCACCCTCACGTTGGATGAAGCCGCGTGGAGCTCGGTGAGCACCTCGGGAGAGCCGTCTGTGCTGCCGTCATCGACGAAGACGACTTCGTAGGCAAGGTTGGTCTCGTCTATCGCTCGGTTGATGCGGTCCATCAGCGGGCGCAGACTCTCTTCTTCATTCAGGAGGGGCACGACGACTGTCAGGTCGAGGTCCTTCTCCGAAGTGTCGGTGGATTGCGTCATAGGTGGTTCATTGAAGAGCGGTGACGTGAGCCGAAAATGAAGTTAGACAATACGTGATCGAATTCCAAGTTGCGTGCTGAATCTCATTTGGGCTTCCGAGCGATGGCGATGATCGACAGACCTGGAAGCGGGAGTATGACCTCGAGTGCTCTCCAGAACCAGACGAAGCTGTCGAAGATTTTGAGCTGAAGTTTGCCAAACCGCTTCCGTCGAAGGATCCGACCCGACACCAACCAGGGCAAGAACCCGATGCGATTGAAACCAAAGATTCGTGTGATTTCGAACCCGGTCACCTCACAATGTTCGCGGAGAAGTTTCTTCGAGTATCTGAGCTGATGATCGAGCACCCGGTCCAGGCTTCCGAACAGGAACTGAACGTGAGGGACTAGGATAATCGCTGTCCCTCCCGGTTGCAGCGCGTCGAACATATTCCGCAAAGCCTGTTCGTGATCGGGCACGTGCTCCAGCACATTGAGGCAGACGATCGTGTCGAACGACGAACGAACGGGAGCGAAGTCGTCGACGGACTCCAGGTCGAGCGATCGAACTTCCATCCAGGGGTAGTCACGAAAACGGCTTTGCAAATACTCGAGGTGTAAGGAATCCCGGTCCGATACGGTGTAGTGTTCGCGTGGAACGAGCTTCAGCGTCAGATTCCCAAGCCCGCCTCCGATTTCCAGCACACGCTCCCCCACGTAGGGACGGATCGTGTCGGCCATCCAGCGGTTGAACCGATGTGTGCGCGACAGAGAATATAGAATGTCGTGCCCGTAACGTTCTTCGTAGATGTCGTCCACCAGCCAGAAGTAGACGATCGTAACCAGAGCCTTCACTCCATCCTTCCAGGTGATCTTCTTTCCTTCCTGGTAGCTTCTTCCTCGGTAGGAGATCGGGACCTCGTAAATTCTGCACCCTCGTTTAGCAAGCTTGGCCGTCAGTTCGGGTTCCATTCCGAACCGATTGCTCCGGATAGGGATCGACTTGAGGATACTCGTTTTCACGACTTTGTATCCGGTCTCCATATCGGTCAGGTTGAGGTTGGTGAAGGCGTTCGATACGAGGGTCAGGACCCGGTTGCCGAGGGTGTGCCAGAAGAAGAGCACCCGCCTGTAGCGGCTTGCTGCGAATCGCGACCCGTAGACGACATCTGCGTCACCATTCAGGATAGGTTGAAGCAGCTGGCCGATGTCTTTGGGATCGTACTCGAGGTCGGCATCCTGGATGATGCACAGGTCGCCCTCGGCGAGTTCGATGGCTTTTCGAATCGCAGAACCCTTGCCCTGATTCCGTTCCTGAAGGTGGACCCGGACGTTCGAGTGCTCTTCCTGGAGCTGGGCCAGAATGTCACGGGTTCCGTCGACTGAACCGTCGTCGACGATGATCAACTCACGCTCCATATCGCCCGGGAGGTCCGCACGGAGCACACGCTCGACGGTTTCACGAATGAAGTGACGTTCGTTGTAGGCGGGTATCAGAATGCTCAGTGTCATTTGAATTTGAGAACGTAAGTATCGGGCTTGGGAACGATGTGCAGGGATTCGAATCGTCCCCGGTTGGCGTTGATGGCCGGAACGAGATAGCGACCGGTCGAACTGCTCAGGTGGTCGACGACGACGTGGTCGACCTGCTTTTCTTCCAGGTCCTGCAACAAGGAAGTGTGATCGTTCGTGAAGAGATAGCTGGTGGTCCGCCGATTGGAGGCGACGAACATAAGATAGGCCTTCCGGCAACAGATGACGGCGTCCTCGGGTGTGTTTCTCTTGATCCAGTCTCCGGCAGCGAGATAGTTCTCAAAAGCCGGGGGCTGGCGTGTCACGTAGTCTACGTGGCGCGCAATCGCACTGCCGTTGCTGAACGCGTAGAGGCCGGCGAAGACGAGCGCTATGACCCCGGACCATCGATTGCCACCGGCCAATCTGGTCACGAGGGAACCCAGTGAATGTAGAACGCCCGGGACCAATAAGGGAATCACAGGGATAAGCAGGCGGACACTGGCCCAGACTTCGGGCCACAGCATACACACACCTGCATAGAAGAGAAGGTACAGGGCGAGCAGCTGCCTATCCCGCAGGCCACGGACGACGAAGACCAACACTCCGAGTGCCAAAGCCATTCCGAGTACGCCGCTTACCCATCCGGAATCCAAAGGCCCACCCGCGTATTGCAGGTCATAGTGTGACGGCCAGAACACCCGAGGGAGTTCTTTCGTGGCGTAGAGATAGAGGTTCTGCGCAATCCGGTTCAGAAGTCCGGAGAATCCGAGGGTTCCCTGGAGCGTATAGGGGTCGGCGCTCAGCAGCCAGGTGCGAACGTAGCTTGGGCCCCCGGCCAATTGTGTCCGGATCTGCCAGGGGAGGGCCAGGAGCACACAGACGATCGCATAGATGCCAGCCCATTTGCGTTTTTCCTTCAGGAAGAGGTAGACAACCGTCGCCGCGACCAGACTGATCCCGATCGATCTCACGTAATAGGCTGCCATCAATGAAAGGATTGCCAGCCCGTGCGATCGGAGGTCGTCCTTTTCGCTTGCGAGGTGGACCCGCCAGATTGCAACGAGCGAAAGGAGCATATAGGGGACTTCGGACAGGACGATGCTTCCGAAATTGAGCGCGTAGATCGAAATCAATGTGAACCCGGCAGACGCGAGTGCGTAGCCCGGGGAGATCAAGCGCGCCACGACAACGTAGATCGTGGGGATCGACAGGATGAAGGTCGCCGCGACGAAGATCTTCATCGCGGGCAGGCTGAAGGGGAAGATCAGATGAATGACTGCGAGCACGAGGGGGAAGCCGAATGGATACTTGGTGGCTGGCAGCGCTTCGACGGTGTTGATGTAGGTCAGCCCGTGTCCTTGAGCGATCGAGCGCCCAAGGGTAATGAACTCCGCGTTGTCCCCGATCAGTGAGAGGCGGGCGTCGAAGGTGATCCAGGCGAAGAGAATGGCCAGCAGGGCAAGCCCTGGAAGGAAAGCGCGATGCTGGGTCACGATCGTGATCGGCTTGATGGCCGGTTCTGTTCCCTGAGTTTTCTTTCTGGATCTACGCCGCTTGCTCACACCATTCCCTTTGCCCGAAGTAGACGAGCCCCGCAATCAGACCGACCGTGCTGATCAGACTCAGCCACCGACACACGACGGCCAATCCATCATAGTAATCCAGCTCGACGCGGTGGCGACCGGGAGGGATGACGACCCCCTGCCACAGATAATTGGCGCGAAACAGGTCCACAGGGTTGCCGTCCACCGTGGCGCTCCAGTAGGGAAAGTAGTTCTGACTGATCACGAGTACCTGCGCCGTGGGAGTATCGACCTCGAACGCCATTCGACCCTGTCGCTCCTGGAATTCCAGAAGGTTGACACGCCCTTCCCCGGAAGGAGACAGAGGTACCGGCAAGTCTGACTCCAGAATCACGGCCTGGGCGGGATCGAATCCGGGCTCCTGGAGCTTGGCGAGGATGGCCGGTTCATCTGTGAGTACAAGGGCTTTACCAGCGAGGTAGAAGAAGGGCAACGCGTCCTGGTTACGATAGAGGAAGGCTCCTCGGTCGGTCGTCACGGGAATGAGTCCGGTTGCCCGAATCTCGCGGTCGGTTACGACGTACTTCGTGTTGAGAAGATTCAGCATTTGCAGGTTGCTGAGATGATCGCGGACAACCACATCGTATCGACGGACCGAAAAGGGCTCGTGATAGGCGACGTTGACTAGGTCGACTTTATCGATCTGCAGGCTCCGGCCGCTGACGAGCACGCGATAGTGCGAATCATCGGCACGCAGGGCGCCGACCGTATTCGGGAACCGCACTTCAGGATCAGGGTGCAGTGCCGGGTCGATGTATTTCAAATAGGGTTGGTCGACGCGCCACGTGTCGATGAAGATGATGGGTACGAGCAAGAGCAGAAACGACTTCGAACCGATCCTGTTCCGCGCCCTGAGGGTGCCCAGGGTCAGAAGCGCACCGAGCCAAAGTACGGCCAAACCGGCTCCGTTCTGGAGATGATCGAGATTCGCCCGGGCCAGGGCGGCTCTATCAGCAGGGATGTCGCTCCAGAAGACCTGACGCCACAGGGACAGGCCAGTTTCAGTTGCCGTGGCCCAGAGCAGAATTGGAAGTCCAAGGACCAGGCCTGCGACCCACATTGCTTTCGTGTCTTCTTCCTCCAGGGTGTGGCAGAATCGATCCAACGTGATCCCTGCGAGGAGGATGGCGGGAAAAGCGAAGAGAAAGGCGATCATTCCCGGGACACGGAGGACGTTCATCCCCGGCACGAAGTGATAGAAGACAGCGTGAAGCGGGGTGTGCGGCCCGAGTGAAAAGACGAGCGCGAACGCGCCAAGGACGACGAGAGGAAGGATCCGTGGATCTTTTCGGATGCGGGCGAGAGCCACGAGTGACAGCACCAAGGCGACCAGCCCGAAGTATTCCGTGTTGAGCTTGAGCGGATTGCGGCCCCAGTACAGATTCTGTCGCGAATCCGGCCGGTAAAAGTGGACAAATTCGGGTACGATGAGCGAAGCGATCTCCTCAGGGTGCAGAGACCAGGATTGCGCGTAATCTAGGCCCACGCCTTCACCTTCGGTGCCGGCTCGCCGTGATTCAGTTTTGGTGTAGTGGTAGGCGGGGAACGTACCGACGGCTCCGACGGCCAGACCGAATGCTACCCCGGATGCAGCGACGACCGATCGTAGCAGTAGGCCACGGACATCTCGATCTTCCAAATAGGTCTGGACGACCCGAACGAGGTAGAGCAACCCCAGTCCCAACAGAGCGTAGTAGAGCATCTGCAGATGGGGTGTGAAAATGCCAGCGGCAATCGTGGCTCCGAGTATGAGGGGGTAAATGGGGCGGAGCGTGTCCATTCCCCGGTAGAGCGCCCACACCATCAACGGCAGCAGTCCGATGACGAGCATCTTTCCTTCCTGCCCGGGGAAGATGAAAGTCATCAGAGTGGGAGAGAAGCCGTACATCAGTCCCGTAACCCAGGATGGCAATCGCCTGAGACCGATTCCTCGCGCACAGAGGTACATCGTGAACCCTGCCGCGAAGGTGGCGAAGAAATAGCGCCAGCCGAGATATCGATGCCAGGTCGTGAAGAGGGACACCACGTGCAGAGGGAAGTACTTCCCCTTTCGGAATCCCGACATCGGGGTGCCGCCCAGATAACGTGACCAGTTCTCCGGGGTGAGGTCCTTCAGCTTCTGGCTGATAGGCTCTTTCCCCAGGTAAAACTCATTCCTCGTATCTACGCCTTCAATCACGAAGTTGCCGAAAACGAATCCGGAAAAATAGATGACGGTCAGGAAGAGGAACGAGAAGAAAACAACACCCCGCTTCGCCAGCAGACGGTCGACAGACGAGGCCTCGGGGCGAGGGGCGGGACCGGCACGACGCTGTCTGGTTCGGGTTCGATTCATAGAGCAGTCTTCGGGCTACGCGACCGAGGCATACACGCGTTCCTGGTCGGCTGCGATCTTCTCCCAGGTGAAGTTCCTTGCCCAGGTTTGGCCCGCTCGACCGAGTCGGGTCCGTTCGTCTTTGTTGGATAGGAGCCGCGTCATCGCAGCCGAAAGAGCGGGCACATCATCCGGGGGTACGAGAACACCGGTTTCCTCGTGTCGAACAGCGTCACTCAGACCGGGAATCCGGGTACCGAGTACGGCCTTACCGGCAGCGGCAGCTTCTACCGCTGCGATACACCATCCTTCGTACCGGGAAGGGGAGCAGAAGAACAGCGCGCGCTGATAGAGATCGGCCCTCGCCTCTTCGTCGACCGATCCCACGAGTTCAACGCGTGACCCGAGGTCTAGGTCGGTGATGAGCGTTTCGATTTCGCGATGGCTTTCCGGGGTTCCCCGACCGGCGATTTTCAGCCGGACATCGCTCCGATCCAGGCTGGCGAACGCCTTCAACAAGAGGTCCAGCCCCTTCGTGTACGGGTCCAGCCGGCCGAAATAGAGAATGTAATCTTCCTCACCGAGGGGGTCTACGAAGCAGCTGTCGTCAACTCCAGTGTGTACGACGTGGAGTCCCTCCGTCCCACGAATGTCGGCAACGTCCTCCCGAACACTGTGAGAAATTGTGAGCACCTGGCGATAGGCCCTGAGGGTAGCCGACTCGATGTGGGAAGTCGTGAGACCGATCAAGCGATGCTTCTGGCGGGCGTGGTCGCCCATTAGATGAAAACACTCGAGGAGGGCTCCCTGGCGACGCTCCGGGCCCGCCAGGATCGGGGCGAACGCCGAAAAGCTGTAGACCCAGAGGTCGTGATCGGACGCGGCAACGTGTGAAGAGGCTGCGATCGAGAACGCTGCCCGGCTCAGGGCATACGACGAAGAGGTCCCGACCCGAACGAAGCGGACGCCGTCCCGATCCTCGGTCGACGGGGTCCCCGGGTAGCGACCGCTGAGGATCGTAATATCGTGCCGGTCGACCAGTTGCCGACTGATCTGGAACGTCCGTAGGGAACCACCGCCACCCAACCAGGTATTCCAGGGATCATCGTAAATGGTGTGCAGAATTCTCACGACTGTAACGTGAACTCTGAAGTCGTGGAATGGCCCCGAAGCGGCACAAGACGGGCTCGATGACACTCGCGAAAGTAGTCACAACCTTTGGTGAAAATGACACGGTTGGGTGTCTCTCTCGCCAGGTCAGCCTCTGCGAGCGTGATTCGCTTTCCCACGATGTTACAGGACACCCTTGGTGGACGGGATTCCGGTCACACCGGAATCGAGGGAAACCGCGTGCCGTAAAGCCCGGGCTACGGCTTTGAAGATCGCTTCGAGACAGTGGTGGGCGTTCGATCCACGAATGAGATCGATGTGGAGATTCAGGCGGCCGTGATCGGTCAGACTCCTGAAGAATTCGGCTCCGAGCTCAGTCGGGAAGGCGCCGACCGTCGTTTCTTCGAGGTCGGCTTTGTAAACGAGGTAGGGTCGCCCCGAAAGGTCCACGACGGCCTGGGCAAGGGCCTCATCCATCGGAATCGACGCCTGGCTGAACCGCGTGATTCCTGTTTTGTCCCCCAGGGACTGATCGAGGGACTGGCCAAGACAGATTCCGATGTCTTCGACGGTGTGGTGAGCGTCGACCTCGAGGTCCCCCTGACAGGTGACGTCGAGGTCGAACTGGCCGTGACGGGCAAACGCGGTGAGCATATGGTCGAAGAAACCAATCCCGGTCTGAATACGGCTGTCACCTGAACCGTCAAGGTTCAGACTCAGACGGATGTCGGTTTCGCTCGTCGCGCGCTGGATGGTTGTCGTCCGGGCCATCGTTTTCTCAGTCCGTGAAAGTGGCGAAGGGCGCGGGCAGAGTCCTCTCGATCTCGTCCAGGCGGTATCCGAAGCCCGGGCCCCGCACGGTTGACAGGTCGAGGTGTCCGTCGGTTCGGCGAAAAACACCCGGGTGAACGGTCGCCTCGGGCTGAGAGGCTTCGGGATAGAACTGCATTCCGTTCGTTTCGAGGCCCATCACTGTACCAGCGTGGGCGGCGAGTAGGGTGTGCGTGATCTGGGCGAGCATCGGGTTGGTCAGATCCTGGACCATTAATGTCATCCCGTGCGCGAGGGCCCAGCACAGGCTGAGGATGGCAACCGTCTGCGTTTTGCAGGTTTTAAGTGCCACCCCCGTCCAGCCCAACCTGCGTCCGAGCGCCAGAAGACGCCAATCGTGCGCACTCTCGTCCATAAACAACGGCTTGCGGGCGGATACGCTGTGGCCGTCGATCGGGTTGGCTTCCAGGTCGTAGGGAAACGGCTGCTCGACGTAGAGGATCATCTGGAAGATTCGCGGGTGATCCTGAAGAAGCCGGTCGAGAATGTCGTTAACGTAATCCGCGCATTCGACGGTGCAGTTGAAGTCCGTACACAACCAGGATGCACCACGCTCCATCGCGATGCTGCCGATATCGACGATTCTGTCGTAGTCCCAGCCCTCGGATTCGCCTGTCAGCTTGATTTTAAGACAGTTGAGCCCATCGGTGTGAATCCAGTCCGACAACACGACTGGATATCCGTCATCGGGTTCTTCTCCGGTTCTTTCCGAGTCGGAGAGGAGGTCGTTACCCCCCACCGAGTGCCACGCAGGAACCCGATCCAACCGGTCCGAGGACAGATACGCATCAGGATACTGATTCACGAAGGATACATCCGACCCGTCAGCCTGGTCGAAGTAGGTGGAGAGGTCCTCGTTCATCCACTCCTGTGTGTAGGTGGCGTAAGTCGGCTGCTTGTGGATGTTTCCGTACGCATCGTGGAGGGCGAGATCGAAGGCCGAGTTCGCGACCAGCGCAGCCAACCAGGGGACAGGCTCGCCCGATCTCTCACGGTTGATTTCCCCGAGCGCGACGGGAAGTTCATCGCTTAGGAACGCGTGTCCCACCTCGATGGGATGACCTTGACGATCGAAATTCGCCCAGCGTCTCGCCAGATCGGCGCACAGAGCCGTGACCGCGTCGAGTCGCTCGGCGATGCTCAGCGGGGAGGGCCAGGCCCACTGGACGCTCAAGGGGGTTTCACCCCACCCCGACCCACGCTGCCCGTCTCGGGTCTCGACGTCGAGTCGGATGCGGATGCAGGTCACGTGGGAAAGGGATTCGGTTCCAAATCGGTAGGGGATTCGGGCTTCGACGGGCAGATAGGTTGCGGTCAGACCGACCGGACGAATGTCGGTTGGCTTGGGCACGACTAGGCCTCCAGGCTGGATTTCAATGCGTCAATGAAGGCGTCGTTCTCTTGGGGCGTGCCGATACTGACGCGCAGGCAGCGAGACAGATTCGGATAACTCGACACATTGCGCACCAGGACTCCGCGATCGATCAGACGATTGAAAATTTCATCTGGAGTAACGACATCGAAGAGGATGAGGTTGGCCGAGGAGGCATACGGAACGATCCCATCCATTCCATCGAGGATTCGGAAGAGGCGAGTACGCTCCTGTTGAATCCGTTCTGCCCGCTCGCGGATGAGGTCAGCGTGCTGCAAAAGTTCGAGGGCAGCCACGCGCGAAAATGTGTTGATGTCGAAGGGCACCTTGACCTTGAGAACCTGGGCGGCCACATCCGGATGCGCGATCAGGTAGCCGATTCGTAGTCCGGCACCGCCAAATGCTTTCGACAGGGTTTTGAGTACGATCAAGTTGGCGTAGCGATCGAGCAGGTCGATGGCTGTCCGATCAGTGAACTCGCCGTAGGCTTCATCGACGACGACGAAGCCTTCCGAGACTTCGAGAAGGTTGACAAGGTCTTCATTATTTATGTCGCACCCGGTCGGATTGTTCGGCGCGCAAAGGATGGTCAACCCCGGTTTCTGGGTCTCGATGGTTGCGTGGAGTCTCTCGACATCGAATCCGAACTGATCGTCCAGATCGACGAACACGGTTTCTCCTCCGCAGATGGTCACATACTGCCCATAAAGGGAAAAGGAAGGTCGAGGCACGACCACGCGTGTCCCTGGCGAGATCGCCGTGAGAAAAAGATGTTGAACGAGTGTGTTCGACCCGTTGGACACGATCAGTCGATCCGCACCGACCCCGGCATATCGAGCGAGCGCCTCCACGAGGTCGGTCGGCATCGGTTCCGGGTAACGTCCCCAGGCTTCGGTCTGGACGCGGTCCAGGATTCGCCGTTTGAGGTCGTCGGGAAGCTCGTAAGGGCTCTCGTTCTGATTGAGCTTGATCGGACAGTCGTATGCGGACAGGTGATACCCGGGCATCGACCGCAGGGATTCGCGGATCAGGTGAGTTGGAGGGTTGGGTTTTCCGGGCATCGTCAATCGAGGCGGAGGCGGATGGCGTTCGCGTGTCCGTCGAGACCTTCCGCTTCCGCGAGGGCGATGATCTGAACGCCTACCTTGGATAGACGTTCCTGTGTATAGGCGACCACGCTGATGTCTTTGCAGTAGGTGTCGACACCGACCGAGGACGCATACCGTGCGGCACCCGCGGTCGGAAGAATGTGATTCGTGCCAGCGAAATAGTCCCCGACAGGTTCGCTCGATGCCGGACCGAGAAACACGGCGCCCGCGTGTCGAATGCCCTCCTGTACAGACCAGGGGTCATCGACGATCAACTCGACGTGTTCGGGTGCGATCCGATTGACGAGGTCGATTCCGTCACTGATTTCGCTGGTTACGAAAATGGCCCCGTAGCGAGCGAGTGCTTGCTCGGCCGCATTGCGATGGGAGAGATCGGGGAGCTGGCGATCGATTTCTTCGGACACTGACCGAGCCAGTTCGGGGCTGGTCGTGATGCAGACGGCCGCTTCGTAACCGCTTCCGTGCTCGGCCTGAGATAGCATATCAGCCGCGACGTGCCGGGCTTCGGCGGAGTCGTCGGCCAGAACGACGATTTCACTCGGGCCCGCGATCATATCGATGTCCACCTGGCCGTAGACGAGTCGCTTAGCAATTTGAACCGAAGGATGACCCGGCCCCACGAGTTTGTCGACTCGTTCGATGGATTCAGTGCCGTAGGCGAGGGCGGCCACGGCCTGCGCGCCAAACACCCGGTAGACCGTATCGATGCCGACGATGTGGGCGGCGGCCAGTACGGCCGGATGGACCTGTCCGTCTGGCTGAGGCGGCGTGACAAGGGTGAGGTGATCGACTCCGGCAACCTGTGCCGGGATCGCAGCCATCAGAAGAGTTGAAAAGAGCGGGGCACTCGCGCCGGGCACGAGGATGCCGACACGCTCGAGAGGCGTGATGCGCTTGCCCAATACGACGCCGTCGCCATCCTCGACGAACCACGACTCTCTCTTCTGGGCTTCGTGGAAACGGCGGATGTTCGCGGCGGCGGATTCGAGGACTTCGAGAAGACCGGGATCGGACCTGTTATAGGCTTTCTCGATCGCCTGCGGATCGACCTGAAGCTGGCCGGGAGTGAGGGTTACACCGTCGAATTCTTCGGTGTATTTGAGGAGGGCGCGATCTCCCGATTGACGGATATCTTCTACGATGTGGCGAACACGGGATTCGAGTTCGGGAGAAGTCTCGATGCTGCGGGCTGTGATTTCCTGAAGCCGCCGATCCGCTTCCGGGGTACCGTGTACGAGCGGGGCGGTCACGTTCAGTAAATGACTTTGTTGAGGGGATACTCGATGATGCCGGTGGCTCCGGCGTCCATCAGAACAGGAATGATGTCCCTGACGGTGCTCTCGTCGACGATCACTTCGATGGCCACATAGGATTCATCGAGCAGGTTGGAGATGGTCGGATTTTTCAGAGCGGGTAACCGATTCACGACCGCATCCAGATCGCCCCGCTTTACGTTCATCTTGAGACCCACCTTGTCCTCGGCCTGAAAAGCGCCGACCAGGAGGGTGGCGATTCGTTGGATTTTCTGCTTTTTCCAGGGGTCCGACCACGCCTGCGAGTTGGCGATGAACCGGGTGGTAGTTTCGAGCATCGTGTCAATCACCCGAAGCCGGTTCGCTCGAATCGAGGATCCGGTCTCCGTGATTTCGACGATCGCGTCCACAAGCCCTGCCGCACCGACTTTGGCCTCTGTCGCACCGTAAGAGTATTCAACCTCAGCTTCGACGCCCTGGTCTTTGAGCCAGGATCGGGTGACATCGACGAGCTCGGTTGCGATGCGCTTTCCGTTCAGGTCCGCGACGGTCCGGACGTCGGAGTCCTCGGGTACTGCGACCACCCACCGAGCCGGCTGGGAAGTGGTTTTACTGTAGCTGAGGTCTGCGATTTCGACCACACTCGCGCCGTTTTCGAGAATCCAATCCTTACCCGTCAGGCCCACGTCGAGGATGCCCCGTTCGACATAGTGGGCCATCTCCTGAGCCCGAAGGAGCAGACACTCGATCTCTGGATCGTCGATGGATGGAGTATAGGAACGTGAGGTGGCTCGAACTTTGTAGCCTGCTCGGGCGAACAGATTGAAGGTCAGTTCCTGCAAACTACCAGACGGCAGACCAATTCTGAGTTTGGGCATCAGAGACTCCGAAAGTGTCGATGAAAGGGCATCAACCCTCAGAGACACAGAAGATACTCGTTTTGTTTCCAGAGGAGGAGATTTTGCGGTGCGACGGGGGGGTTACCTGGACTGGCTCTCTAGGAAGGTGATCAGACCGTTGAAAGAATTGTGGATCTCACGGAAGTGCTTGTTCTCTTTGAAGTCCCGAATGAGTTCCCAGCGATCGTACTCGTAGTCGTCAGGTGAATACTCGGCGGGATCGTAGTAGAACTTGAGGCCAAAGGAGGAGATCTGGACGCTTTCCTCTTCCTGGGTGGCAGCCCCAAGCTCGACGCGGAGGATTTTCCCCAGAATCTGGATCTTCATCGGGACTTCGGGGATATAGATCTCGGTTTCGCGGTTGAACCGCAGCTTGGGGTAGAAATTCAGCTGGAAGCAGGTGTTCTCGAGAATCTGTAACTGTTCCTCGAAATCCATTAACGCGTAGTCTTCGCCCAGGACATACTCGAGGAACTCTCTTGAGCTCTCGATCTTGATGCCACCGATGCTGAAGTCGATGAGATCCGCGTAGATGCCGCCTTCTTTGCGAATGAACTCGCTCGCCCGCACGGTCATGCTTTTCGTCCCGACGCGTGCGACCTCGGCCACCATATCGAAATAATCTGTCGGAGCGTCGGGCCCGACGCGCGTGTGGAAACTGAGGACGATACTGTCCCCGTCCGTCAGGCTATTAGGCTCTTTTCGATCGGTGGACATTTTGGGCGGTTTACGGATGTAGAACTGCCTGGACTCTTCCTTCGACGTTTCCAGTCCCAGGACGTCGGAATTGCCCATCTCGAGCAACCCGACTTTGTTCGTTCGCTCGTCTATATGCGGCTTGCCGACACCGCATACTCTGGACTCACGCGGGTTCAGTCGAATCGCGTTCTTCATGAATTTGACGATATTCTCGGCGTTTGGGTCGTCGAGGTCGACTTCGTCGTCGTGCGCGATGGTATGGAGACCGGCGAGTTTTGGCGGCAGACTTCCCGTGTCGGGATAGGTCGTGTCCGTCTTGGTGATATAGAGGTCGAACGTGATCTGCGAATAAACGCGGCGAGCACCGGCTCCTGCTTTGTGCGCATAGCGCAGGAACTGGCGTTTTTCCTGTTTCCGGATGTTGCCGACGGGTCGGAGCATATACGCTATCGGGACCCGCGGAGCGAGGTCGTCGAGCAGGTTTTCAGGAAACCGGATGCGACCCATCACCTTACAATCGACGGTGTGGGGGACTCGCTGGTGAAGGAACCAGAGGTGGAGGATTTCGCCCTTCCCGGTGAATTTGGACTCATCCTCGGCCTTCAGGCCATCGGGAGTGGTGATGTAGAAGGCTTTCTTCTTTACTAGGAGATCGTCGCCGTGCTTGAACACGAATGCCCGGTCGAGGTCTTCATCCGCTTCCTCACCGTCGCTCGTTTTCAAGAGACTGCAGTTGACAGAATTCGGCCCCATTTCCTGAAAGGTCTGCAGGATCTTTTTCAGGGCGCTCTGTCGGCGAGCACCTCCGATTTTCTTGAACGGATTGAACATCCTTCGCTCTTCGATCTCCAGTCGAACTGGCTACCTAAGCCCACTGAATATAAAGGGGTTAGGGTACATCCGAAACACGTTACTAGAATGAAAGAAATTTGTCAATCGTATTCCCCGAGCCACCTGGGGCTCGGTTGACACCCATTCCCGACCGTCGTAAGTTCGTCAGACCCTCTTCCCAACGCGCAAACTATCCTATTCCTGCCCGAACTGATGTGTTCCGGAACACACGGAAAGAGGCATCGGAAGGATTGGGAAGTTTACATAATGCTCTGTTTATAAAACGCTTGGAGTGATCAATGGCCTTAAATCCGAGTCTTGTGGGCGTGATGGCGGACTCCCACGATAACAAAAACGCGGTTCTTGCGGCCGTACGTCTCTTTAATGATCGGCAGATCGGGTTACTGCTTCACGCCGGAGATTATATTGCACCCTTTAATGCGGGCTGGATGGCCGATTTGAATGCCCCGATGGTGGGGGTTTTTGGGAACAACGACGGCGAAAAATTCGGTCTCAGGGCCATGTTTGAGAAATTGGGTCCGATCCATCGGGCGCCCTACCGATTCGAGCACCAGAATAAACAGTTTCTGATGCTGCACGAGCCCGACGAGGTCGATGCCCTGGCAGCGAGTGGGGCCTACGATGTGATCATCTACGGGCATACTCACAATGTTGATGTTCGGGAGGGTGAGACGCTCGTGATCAATCCCGGTGAAACGGGTGGGTGGACGACGGATCGATCCACTGTGGCTTTCCTCGACCTGAGCACGATGACCGTGGAGATCGTAGACTTGTGAGGATGGGTTGGTTTGGTCGCCTTTTACCCTGGCCCAAGCGTCGTCGCCGGATTGCACGCCGATCTTTCCACCCTCGGCCGCTCGCGAAGGATCAGGTGCTCCAGGTTTACCGAAGTGCCCGTTTTCTGGATCGTCGGTCGAGTTTTGCGCACGAAACCATCCGGATTCCCGCCTACGAAGACCGAGCGAAGGCCGGACAACTTGCGTCCCACCGATTCGAATGGCGCGGCCGGTGGTATCGAGTTTCCGATGTAGGGGCATTCTGGGCGGATGACTGTTCGTCCAGGACTTACTACGCTGTGATGACAGAGCAGGGCGATCTCGTCCAGCTGTGTTACGTGCCTCGAGGTGATACGGTATGTTGGAGGATCTACCGAAGGGTATCGATGCGGTCAACGTTCGGATCGACCGCAGGGACTCGGCGGAGCGGCTGAAAGAAACACTCGAGCTTTTGCCGCGTGCACCTGGCGTCTACCTGATGCGCGATTCGGCAGGCAAGATCATCTACATCGGGAAAGCAAAGTCGCTGCGTAGCCGTGTTCGTTCCTATTTCACACCTCGGGCGTTCGATGGAAGAGGGCAGTTTCTGGCTCTGGTGTCGAATGTCCGCGAAGTTGAATACATCGTAACCGATTCAGACCGGGAGGCCTTGATGCTTGAGGCGAACCTGGTCAAGTCTCACAAGCCCCGCTACAACATTACCCTCAAAGACGACAAGAAATACCCTTTCATCAAGATCACAGAAGAGACCTTTCCCAGAATTATCGTGACACGCGACGTCGAGAAGGATGGGGGACGCTACCTCGGCCCTTACACCGACGTAAAAGCGATGCGGAAGATGCTGAAAGTGATGCACAAGCTTTTCCGTGTCCGCAGCTGCGATTTCGATCTTCCGAACAAGAACGTTCGCCTGTGTATCGACTACGAAATCGGGAGATGCGATGGACCGTGTGAAGCACTGATCAGCGTGGAGAACTACCGGAAGCTGATCGATGATGCGGTGCTTTTCCTCACGGGTCGTCGCTCACAGGTCGCCGCGCTGTTGCGAGGGCAGATGGAGAGCGCATCAGAGGCCCTGCGTTTTGAGGAAGCCGCCATCTACCGAGATCGGCTGGAAGCGCTCGAGCAGGTGACAAATCGTCAGAAGGTCGTCTCGCAAAACTCGGACGACTGGGATCTGATTGCGGTCGCTAGAGAAGACGACGAGGCGTGCGGTGTCGTGATGGAAGTGCGTGAGGGACGGCTGATCGGTCGCCAGCACTATTTTCTGGGCGGGGTACTGGAGGCTTCGGCGGCGGAGGTCGTGTCTTCCTTTCTGCGTCTCTTTTATCTCACAGCGTCCTTCGTCCCGCGCGAGATCTATCTACCGAGTAAGCCCGAGGATGCAGGCACGATCTCGGACTGGCTGGAAAGCCGGGCGGTAGGGGCGGTTGTCCTGCACGTTCCGCAGAGAGGAAACAAGGCACAGCTTCTTCGGATGGCGGAAAACAACGCGGGTATCCTTCTGTCGGAGCGCCGTCTGAAACGGGAGAACAGGAAAGCTCAGATACCGGCTTCGGTGACCGCCCTGCAACGGGATCTTCACTTGGACGACCCGCCCAGGCGGATCGAAGCGATGGATATCTCCAACATCCAGGGCAGCGACCCGGTCGCTTCCGTTGTAACGTTCATCGATGGAAGGGCGTCGAAAAGGAACTATCGGCACTACAAGATCACCGGCATCGAGGGCTCGGACGATTTCGCGATGATGCGTCAAGTGGTCACTCGCCGATTTGAGAAGCTCCAACAAGAGGGGGATGCGTTTCCGGATCTGCTCCTAGTCGACGGTGGAAAGGGCCAACTGTCGAGCGCGGTCCACGCCCTGCGGAGCCTGGACATCGAGGACCAGCCCGTGATCGGACTCGCCAAACGATTGGAGGAAGTCTACCTGCCCGGGCACGCAGACCCTCAGAACATCCCTAAGACGTCTGCATCTCTTCGGCTCTTGCAGCAGTTGCGCGACGAGTCACATCGCTTCGCAGTGTCCTATCATCGTAAAGTCCGATCCAAGCGGACTCTCCACTCCGAGATCGATGAAATCGGGGGTGTGGGACCGCAACGTCGCAAGACGTTGTTGCGTCACTTCGGGTCCATGAAACGATTGAGAGAAGCGACGGAGGAGGAGATCGGCAGGGTCGAAGGAGTGGGACCCAAGCTAGCCGCGGACATCGCCACGGCACTCGGAGAATAGATGACACCGCATCGAACTACCGTGCTGAAAACGGAGCTGGGTACTGTTTACGTCGATTGGAACGGATGCAAACTCGAGGAGATCCGCTTTGGCGAGGAGGACAGACAACCTACCTGCCAGATGACGGGCGCTCGAGTGTCGGGAGGAGAGGAAGAGACGATGGATCTTCTCGAGCGATACTTCCAGGGTGAACGTTTAGAGTTTCCCGTTCTCGATCTTTCATGCTTTACACCGTTCCAACAAGACGTGTGGCAGACCGTCAGGTCGATCCCCTACGGCCGCACGGAAAGCTACGGCGGAATCGCGAAGCGTCTTGGACGGCCTTACGGCGCGCGAGCGGTGGGAGCGGCGCTGGGTCAGAATCCCTTTCCCCCCCTGGTGCCGTGTCACCGGGTCGTGTCTACATCAGGAGATCTGACCGGGTTCGCGTATGGTCTTGGTTGGAAGCGAGCGTTGTTGGATCTGGAACAGCCACAGGGTAACCTGTTTTGACACTGGACGTTTCCGTTCCGGCGGGCCGATTGCAGGAAAGCCTCCATCTGTTCCTCGATCACATCGGTTTGGAGCGTGGTCTGTCCGGTCACACGGTGGAAGCGTATGGGAGGGATCTGGTTCGGTACTTGAATGCGCTCGCCCGCGAGGGGGTGGACGACCTGGCCTCCATTCCTCCGAACCGCATCTCCGATCATCTTCGTTCGCTTTCTGACATCGGTCTTGCATCTTCGAGTGTGGGGCGGAGTCTGACGGCGATTCGAATGTTCCACAGATTCCTGAACGCGGAAGGCCTGGCAACGGAAACACCGACCGACCATCTGTCGCCCCCGAAGGTGGGTCGGAAACTCCCGAAAGTCCTGACCGTCTCGGAAATGGATCGTCTGCTGGCGGCACCGGATACGAGTACTGCACTCGGTACGCGCGATCGCGCCTTGCTTGAGACGATGTACGGGGCTGGTTTGCGCGTGACAGAGGTGGTCGACCTGGTGCCTGAGCAGTTACTGCTGGATCTCGAGGTCATCCGGGTCATCGGAAAGGGGAACAAAGAACGGATCGTGCCCATTGGCGAGGATGCGAGGTCCTGGCTTTCGGTTTACATCGGGGGGGCGCGGGAATCGCTTACCGGTCCTTCATCGCCTCATTCGCTGTTCCTGAACTTCCGCGGCGGTCAGCTGTCAAGGATGGGGGTGTGGAAAATCATCAAGGGGCACGTGAAGCGTGCGGGCATCGAGAAGGATGTGAGCCCGCATACGCTTAGACATTCGTTCGCGACCCACCTGCTGGAGGGCGGGGCAGATCTTCGGGCCGTCCAGGAAATGCTTGGCCACGCAGACATCTCGACCACCCAGATTTACACTCATATCGACCGGGAATATCTGAAGGAAGTGCATCGTTCGTTCCATCCTCGTGCTTAGGACTTGTTGTGGGAAATGAAAAGGGGCCCTCGACGCGACATCGTCGGGGCCCCTTTGTGTTTCTGTCGAAGGGATCAATCAGCTATTCGTGGCGTCAAGAACATATAGCGGTCCGTGCCCCTACGCGGATTCCGTCGCATCACGGAAAAAGCCGCTGCCCGCCCCCGCTCGAGCGCCTGAAAGGCCTCCCGGAAATCCTCCACGCCCTGGATGCGCAGATCTACTGCACCCTGCCGGACGCCGAGAATCACATCTCCTTTGCGGAATCCCGCATCCCTCCCGGGCCCTCGTGTGACTTCGACGACGACGACCCCCTCTCCGCCGGCATCCAACCCGAATGATTCTGCGATCGCGGGGGTGATGTCGTGCACGGTGAGGCCGAGCCCATCTTCCGTCGCACTGCCCGTAGGCTGGCTTCGTCGAGCAAGGTCAGCCTGTTCGGGCAGAGCCCCGAGCGTCACATCGATGTTCATATTCCTGGCGTCCCGACGGACCCTGAGGATGATAGAGTCGCCAGGATGCTTCCGAGCGATGGCGCTTTGCAGCGCATTCGGACGGTCGACTTCCTGACCATCGACTTCCAGGATGATGTCCCCGCTTCGGATGTCGGCGCGTTCGGCAGGAGTGTCTCCGAGGACCTGGTCGATCAGGACTCCCCGCGGCCGATCCAGTCCAAACGCATCGGCCTGTCGAGCAGTGACGGACTGGAGGCTGACACCGAGGTAACCTCGCTGGACTTCGCCGTGCGCGACGATGTCGTCCATAACCTTTCGGGCAAGATTGATGGGGATCGCGAAACCGTAGCCGACGAACCCGCTGTTGCGCGTGGCGATCGCGGTGTTCACACCGACGAGCTCGCCGTCGAGGTTAACGAGCGCTCCTCCCGAGTTGCCAGGGTTGATGGCGGCGTCGGTCTGAATGAAATTTTCCACGGCGAGCTGATTGGGGATGATGTTCAAGGATCTGCCGATCGCGCTCACGATGCCCGAAGTGACGGTCGAGCGTAGTTCGAGGGGGGCCCCGATGGCCAGGACCCATTCGCCGATCTTGACGTCGTCGGAGTTCCCGGTTGTGACAGGTTGAAGATCTTCGGCCGAAATTTTGATGACGGCGACGTCGGTCAATTCATCTTTTCCGATGAGTTCGGCGATATACTCCCGGTTGTCGCTCATCACGACCGTGATCTCGTCAGCGTTGTCGATGACGTGGTTGTTCGTGAGAATGTAGCCGTCCCGGTTCATGACGATGCCAGAACCGAGTCCTGAACGCTCTCGCTCCTGGTCTCGCTGGGGGAATTGCCAGAAGGGATGAATGAAGTCGGGTGCCTGCCGGCCACGGCCCTGCGTTTCTACGACCTGTTTTGTGGTGACGGTGACCACGCTAGGCGTGACCCGTTGGGCAATGGCCGTAAACGCCTGGTTGAAGGTTTTGAGCTGCGCGATGGCCTGGTCATCGGAGAGTGCCGCGACAGGTGCAACGGTCACTACGGATCCGGCGAGGGTGATGATGATCAGAGCGATGGGGAAGATCGTTTTCCGGTGCATAGCGCTACGGCTCCTTCGTCAATCTTGGATGATTCGACTTTTCGGGAGGTTCGCAGAATTAGACTCAGCTTTGGGGGGAAGGTTCCAGAAAACCTGCGATACGGTTACAGGCCGTACTGACGGATTTTTCGGTAGAGCGTTCGCTCAGCCATATGCAGCAGACGGGCTGCCTGCTTCCGATGACCGTCCGTGGCCCTCAACGCGTGAATGATGGCCTCTCGTTCGACCTCGCGCATCGGTTTGACGTCGTCGTCGGGCCCTGAAATCGTTTCGGAGAACTCGACGTCGGTACCGCGGTCGATGACCGGACCGTCGGGCTCGTAGACGGGTAACGGCTGAACCCCACCCGTGCCCTGGCCCAGGACGTAGGCCTTGAGCTCCTTGATATCCTTGGCCACCTCCAGGATCGCCCAGTAGAGCAGATCGCGGGAGGATTCCTCGGGCGTCTTCCCGAGATGTACGGGCAGCGCCCGGTCGGTCTGGGGCTGCTGGTAATCATCATCTTGGAGATAGGTGGCGACCTGGTGGCCGTCCACACGACGGTCGACGGACAGAACCATCAGACGCTCGACGAGATTCCGCAATTCGCGAATGTTGCCCGGCCACGGGTAGCGGCGCAAGGCTTCCATTCCGTCGGGAAGGATTTCTACGGGCGGGACGCCGTGTTCTTTGCTGATCGTGCCTGTAAATCTCTTCACGAGAACCTGAATGTCTTCGGGGCGGGCGCGGAGCGGAGGTACACGAACTTCGACGACCTTCAGCCGATAGTAGAGGTCCCGGCGAAAACGGCCTTCCGCAACAGCCCGGCTCAGATCCTGATTCGTGGCCGCGATCACTCGCACATCGGATCGGACCGTGGCGCTACTGCCCAGTCTTGAAAACTGCTTCGTTTCCAGAACGTGAAGGAGTCTTACCTGCGCGGAGAGTGACATCTCCCCGATCTCGTCGAGGAACACCGTACCGCCGTCGGCTGACTCGAAGATGCCTTCCCTTCGCGTGCGGGCATCTGTAAAGGCGCCCCGTTCGTGTCCGAAGAGTTCGCTTTCCAGCAGCGTCTCGGGAATCGAACCGCAGTTGAGTGTCAGAAACGGCCCCGTCGCCTGAGGGCTCTGCTCGTGGATGACTTCGGCGATGAGGCTCTTCCCGGTACCGCTCTCACCCGTGATCAGTACGTTGACGGGTGTCGGGCTGATCTGGTCGATGATCTGGCGAACTTGCTGGATGTCGGCCGATTTTCCAAGGATTCGTTGTTCTTCTCTTTGGTGTCCGTTGACCAGGCCCGACAGCGCGCGCTTCAGGTCGGAGCGCTCGACAGGGTCGTTCAGGTAGGCGTCGGGTGAGAGGTCAGGGGTGCGTGGAGGGGTCGACGAGGAGACGACCGCGAAAACGTGCGGAGGGTGTTCCAGCTGGGCGATTTCGGGGCCGAGCTCGGGTGCAGCGGCAGTCAGGCTGGCTTCATCGAGGACGACCAGGTCGAGACCTCGATTGAGCAGCTTGCGCGCCGGACCGACCGTGTTCGACCCAATGGTCTGCCATCCTTCGTCCTCGAGGAATTTTCGCAGCTCGGAAGACAGGGTGGGATCTTGTGTGATGACGAGGGATTCCATGCGAGCGACTACTGTACCTGATCCTTGAGGTCCGTGCCCACGATCAGAAGATCTCTGCCCCGAGGGACAATGTATCCCTGGTTTTCCAGCCGCCTGAGAATGCGTGACACGGTCTCACGCGTCGTGCCCGACATGTTCGCCAGATCTTGATGGGTGGGCCGGTCCTTGATGACGACCCCTTCCTGCGTGGGTACGCCCTGCTCGTCTGCCAGCTGGAGGAGGGTCTGGGTGATTCGACCGGTGACGTCCGAGAGGGCAAGCCCTTCGATCTTTCTGTCGGTTACGCGTAGCCGACTCGCGAGGACTGAAAGAAGCTTGATGGCCGTCTTTGGCGATTTCTGAATGAATCGGAGAAAATCGGCGCGCCTCACCATCAGCAGTTCGGTTTCCTGCGTTGTCGTCACATTGGCAGAACGTGGGTGACCATCGAGCAAAGACATCTCTCCGAAGAAGTTGCCTTCACCGAGGATGGAAAGAATGACCTCGCGACCGTCCTCGCTGACGATGCTGACCTTCACCTGGCCGTCGTGAATGACAAACAGGCTGTCGCCCTCCTCTTCTGCCATGATGACGACACGGTCCTTCGGGAACGTGCGCAGCAGAGCAACCTGAGACAGGGCATCCAGCTCGCCATCGGACAATTCCTCGAAGAGCGGGACGCGCTTGAGTAGTTCGCTATGAATCAATCCCTCCTGATCCTGGTATTTCGATGACGAGATGCATCAGTTTCGGGCCCCACGATCGATCCTGAGTCTCTCAATCATGTTTCCGGCTTGTAGGCCGAACGCACTCGTCGCACCGAATTTTGCCCGAATCTTCTCCAGTTCGGAAACGGCTTCGTTTGCACGACCCTGGGCTTCGAAGGAACGTGCCCGGCCCATATGCGCAGTGGCGATCCAGTTGCTGCTACCCTGATGGTTGTAGACGAGCTTCAGGTATTCACGCAGGGCGCCCTCGTAATCGCCCATCAGCTGATGCGCTTCGGCGATGATGTTCTGGGCGATCGACCAGTCGTCGCCCGACAGGTCCTTGAGGACGGGAGAGAGCTCGCTGATCGCCAGAGCGTGTGCACCCTTTTCCTTGAGCAGATCTCCGATCTGGATCCTCGCCTCTCGTGCAAGCGGGTGAGAGGGGTAGGAACGAACGAGATCACGCGCGTATCCAACTGCGGAATCGTAGAGCCGCAGATTGCGGTGCGTTTTGTAGAGTTTCTCGAAAACCTCCGGGCGTTGGTCGTCGGGAAGACCGTTGTTCAGGGCGTTGAGGTAAGCCCTCGATGCACCCGCATAGTCTTCGTCTTTGGTGTAGATCGAAGCCAGCTTCAGGTTCGCCGAAGACCAGTGCTGGCTGGTGTCGTGGTTCTTGACGAAGCGCACGAGTGCGACGAAATGGGCTTCGGGATCGTCACTTCGGCGAAGCGCCTCGACGAGGTAATATTCAGCCTCGGCCACGGCATCCGTCCCAGCATACTCCTTGATGACTTTTGAGAGAATCTTACGAGCGTTCTTCGGTCGGTTCGCGCGCAAGTGGTAACGACCCTCCTCGATCGAGAATCTCGCGTTCCAGTCCTTCGCGGTCTTGTGTTCCTTGGCGAAGTTCTTTCGTTCTTTCGTCGCCCCCTTGATTCGGTCGAGTCTGAAGAGCGAGATGACCCGCTTGCCTCGGGTATCGGCATCGAGGGCGGTCGCGGGGATTCGATTGTAAGCTGCCAGCGCCCTGTCGTAGTTGTCGGCATCGAACTGGAGATCTGCGACTGCCCGGATTGCGCTCGAAGCGAGGGGACTCGACCTGTAAGTTTTCGAGAATCGGTCGAAGGCCGCGATCGCTTCAGCGGGTCTTCCCATTTCGGCGAGGAGTCCCGCCCTGTCGAAGGCCACGCTGTCGACGGCACTGTGGTCGCCGAATTTTCGTTCGAAATCCAGGTAGACGGAAAGGGCGCGATCCTGGTTGCCCGACCTCCGGTGAGAATCCGCCAGTCGTCGCCAAACTTCGGGTCCGGGGTTCCTGGACAGAAGTTGCTCGTCGATTTCGATCGCCCGGTCAAACCGCTCCTGGCGGTAGTAACACTCTGCCAGGAGGACCCGGCCCGACTTGTCCAGCGCGAGCGAACTCGGGGTTTCTAGCAGTTGAGCGAATTCGTCAGTGGCCGACCTCTCGAATCCCTGGTCCAGAAGGATGACGCCGAGCTGAAATCTTACCTGACTCGACAGCGAGCTGCCCGGGTAGGTGAAAAGGAAATCGCGAAGTACGTTTTCGGCCTCAGCGTAGGCTTTTTGTCTCGCAAGACAGCGACCCACGCTGTAGGTCGCACGCTCTGTAGCGTCGCTGCCCGGATAACGTACGATGACTGTCCTGTAGAGTGTCAATGCCCGTTTGGTCTGATCGGGGGATCCGAGGGCGAAATGAGCATCGGCTCGGCGAAGAATCATCGTGGGGCGTAGATCCGAATCGGGATAGGTTTTGCCGAGACGCTCATAGGCCGCGAGTAAAGAAGCCGCTGTGGAGGAGTCGCTCAGACCCGCAACGTGATCGAGTTCGACCAGGCGTGCGGCTGCATCGTCTGCGCGTGGGCCCTTCGGGTCCGTTTCCAGGACAGCCGAATACGCGGCACGGGCTTTCTCCTCTTCATTCTCGGCATTCCTGTCATCGATTCGGTTTCGTTCGTAGAGCTTCTCGTAACTCTGCCCAGCCCAGAACCAGGCCTCACCGCGTTCGGAGCTGTCTCGTTTCGCGATGCTGGTGAACACATCGGCGGCAAGCTTGTAGTAACGATGGGCGAAGAGATATCGCCCGACTTTGCTCGCAGAAGCACTACCCGCATCGGCGAGATCGGACAGGAGAAAGAGGAGGGGCTCGTCGACTGGAGCGGTCCTGGCGAAGTTCCTGACCAGTGTGAGCCTGCGTTCCGCTTCCGGAGCCTGATCTTCGTCCGGGAAACGCTCCAGGAACAGTTGATATTCCCTGATCGCCGCCTCGTGGCGGTTGGATGCTTCGTAGGTTCTGGCGAGGGCGAACTGGGCTCGAGCTGCGAGGGGGCGATGGTCGTGTTCCGTCATTGTCGACAGACGGGCCGTAGCACGATCGTACCATCCGAGTTCGTCCCGATACAGCTCTCCGATGGCGACCTGGATTAGGTCTCGGGTAAGGGAGGATGGGTTCTGCTCGAGCCCGTCCTCGTATGCAGCCAACGCCTTCCGAGCGTCTCCGACTTCCTTCCAAACGTGGCCTAGGTCGAGGTAGGACTCACGGGCGGAGGGGTGTCCGGGAAACTGATCCTGCAGGAGGGTCAGGGCTTCCGTCGCCTCGCGGTGTCTTTTCTTATCTGCGAAGGCCCGCCCTAACCCCAGACGAGCGGTCGCAAGGTGCGGGCTTTTGGGGTAGGCCTTGAGGAATTCGGCATAGAGCGACAGCGCGTCTCCTCCGGTTTTGCGAAGACATTCGGCGAGTCCGAGAACCGCTCGTTGCCTGCACTCGTTCTTTGGGAGCGCTCGACGGGCCTGTGCGTAGATTTCCGCGGCGTCCGACCAATGCTCGCGTTCTGTGTACCACTCTGCGAGCACCAGGTAGGATTGTTCCGTGGCTCGACTCTTGGGAAACCGTTTGCGGAGATCAGAAAACACGGCCTCTGCCCGCTTCAGATCTTCGTCAGCCAGAGCGACACGACCGATTTCCAACCTGGCATCCGGTTCACGTTCGGACGCACGAATCGATTCAAATCGGGATAGTGCTTCCTGTGTTCTTCCTGCCCTGAGAAGCACGAGTCCGAGAGTGTAGCCCGCCTCGTTTACCAGGGGAGAACTGGCGTGCCGCGTGATCAACTCCTTAAATGCGGACATCGCCTCGTCGGGCATTCCGGCACGTTCGTAATTGGATCCTGAGGACAGGAGATCCTGTGCCGCGTACTCGCCCGCTCTAAAGCGGTTATGCAACTCACCGAACGCCTCGCCCGCCCGAGCGTGTTCGCCCGTGCGTTCGAGGGCACGAGCCCGCTTGCGCATTGCGCCGGCTACCTCGAGGTGGTCCGGGTGACGGTCTATGAACGACTCGAAAGCATCAATGGCCTGATTCCACTCGGCGGCCTGGTAGTGGGCGTCCGCCAGTCTAAACCGCGCCTGGGGAATTCTCTCGCTGGTCGGGAAGTTCAGAATGAAGTGTCGGAACTCCTGCGCTGCTGTGCTGTAAAGTTCGTCCGAGAGGAGGCGCTGGGCGTACTCGAAGGCCTCGCGTTCGTCTTGAAGTGCCTGGGCAGCGACACGCGGCGAAATCAAGCCTGAGAATGAAACAGCCAAAATGGCTGTCGATAGGAAGGCTACTCGGATTGAGGACATGGGCATCTGGTTGGGTTTAGACTCTATAAGTTGCAGCTGAACGGGAATTTAAAGTATATTCCTGTGACAGTCAAACCTACACTTCCCTGTTTGGGGTACCAATCTGCAACTTTGGCAGTATGGAATCGATTACCCTTCCTTCTCACGCAAAAATCAACCTGGGGCTGAAGGTCGGCCAACTCCGCCCCGACGGCTACCACGACATTCGCTCGTTTTTCCAGGAAGTGAACCTGGTCGACACGGTGCGTCTGGAACGACTGGACGCGGACGTTATCGAAATCGTGTGCGAATCGGATGATGTGCCCCACGACGAACGTAATCTGGCTGCCCGAGCGGCTCGCCTCCTGAAGGACGAACACGACAGGTCCGAAGGGGTGAGAATCTCGATTCAGAAGAGGATTCCGGTCGGCGCCGGAATGGGTGGGGGGAGTTCGAATGGGGCCACAACCCTCGTGGGACTGAACCGATTGTGGAACCTTCATCTGAGCAGGGCAGAACTACACGCGCTTTCGCTGAAACTGGGCTCCGATGTTCCGTTTTTCCTGGCTGGGGGCGCAGCGGTGGTTTCGGGGCGTGGAGAACACCTTTATCCGGTTCGTGGACTGGCGGAAACCCGCTTTGTTGCAGTGGACCCGGGGTTTCG